>Ga0208198_1000076_pt1 | contig 117947 bp, 102 predicted proteins | sample AD_JPNTR2_MetaG_FD_184446 | JGI IMG/M metagenome (GOLD analysis project Ga0208198, IMG submission 184446) | Active sludge microbial communities of municipal wastewater-treating anaerobic digesters from Japan - AD_JPNTR2_MetaG (SPAdes) (version 2) | ecosystem: Engineered > Bioreactor >...
GCAGAAAGGTTTTGTCGAAAGGTTTTTTCGCAACCAAAAAAGCGGCCTGCTCTCCAACCAGCAGAAGATCGCCCTCCTCCTCGATTTTTCCAACGTTCGGTCCGCTGGCCGTAAGAGTATATTCGACACGGATCGTCGAGATCAGTTCCTGTCTTGCACACCGATCAAGTAATCTCTGCAAATCGACGAGATCGGAGTTTCCATAACACAGCAAGGGATTTGCCGAAAGGCCGATAATGAGAATCCATATTTTTTTCATGACTATTCCCTCTCTCATTCTTTAGTCTTGACATTCACCTCGTGTACAATAAATCCCAAGGAATATACCCCCATGGATGCCCCGATTCGCTGCTGCTCTGTGAAAACCAGAGAGCCCACTGCGATCTGAGCGGCACAAAACAAAAACCACTTTTTATTCATAGCTCACGCTTTCATCTGAAATCGGCCCACTTAGGCAAAACACGTCACCTGCGTAAGTAGTAATCACACCACCATTTTCATACTGGGCATAGACGATTGAGAAACAAAAAAGAAGCATCAGACACGGCGCTGTTCTCTTCACCATCACATTCTCCCTTCTTGTTGGTTGTAATGCCGCATATCCCGATAATTCAGATACATTATTGTACACTTTTCATATCGCCAAGTCAAGTCTTTCACTTTATCTGGACAGTTCTAATCTGTAATTCAATCAGACCTTGATAGACCGCTTCCATAAAGTCCTGCCAGACCTTGGCATCAATCTCCTGCTGAATCAGGGGGTCTTCCATTCATATCTGCTCCAAAAAGGCAATGACCTCCTGCAATTGGATAATCTGATCTTCAAGGGACATTTCCGGCTGTTCACTTGACTCGCAAGAAAACTGCAAGTCTTCGAGTCCCACAAAATCGCCGCCCATCATCAGCATATCCCCGGCGTCTCCCATTGTCATCCAGAGAATCGTAGCGACTGTCTTAAAAATCAAGCGATTTTAAACCCCTTTTGGTTGTTTCTGGTCATGGTATTGAGGATGCAAACGAGCTTCCTCATGACTGCAATCAGAGCGACCATTTTGCATTTTCCCTGTCCCAGCAAATGGTTGTAATGCGCCTTTAATACGGGGTTATATCGAACCGCCACCAGGGTGGGTGCCCCGCACCCACCTTCTTTTGTTATTCTTGTTATTCTAAAATCGGAGGGGAAATCAGGTGGATCGTTTTCTTCTGCCCGGCAAAATCAAGATCCAGCGTCCCTTCTCTATAGCCGGTCATCCCCGCAGGCCGTTCAATCGTAAGCCGGATCTGTCCGCTGGCGGATATCTGATCCTTTAGATCATGCAGTACAAGTCCGCCTCCCTCAAACCGGTAGTTCGTCAATGCCGGCCGTTCGGCCTTTTCCTCCCCAATCATCAGACTATACTCCTTCCGCCCCGGTTCAATCCAGACATAGTCAGGGTAAAGGGCAAGCAGTTTCTTGCTGCTGTCTTCCGGTTGCCGTTCAAGGAGTATCTCGGCTTTCACAGCCGCCTGGGCCAGCTGCTCGTCCGTCGCCGACGGGGGTAATTCTCCCTGGATGCTGAGGTTCTCTGTTTTTTCAATCGCACCCTTTTCGATCTCACGTCCTTTTATGTATCGGACACCTAAAACTTGATCCTCTACTATCGTCCCTTCAGGATACTCAAAGAACAATTTCTCCTTTGCAATCGGTGCATTAACGGATACAGACTGGAAGACCGTTTCAGTGCCAAGGGTTCCATTTGACAGATAAACCCTGTGTCGAAAAGGGATCCAAAAACCATCCACCAGCCGGAAATCGCTGCATTCATCCCGCTGAATAATCTCTTTTTGGCTGCCGAGCCATTCCCGAATTACCGGAATATATCCTTTGGACGGTTCAATCGTGTATCGAAACAAAGGCGACTCGTTCTCCGTATAGGGAAATTCTAAAATATAAATTCTATTCGTCTCATTATAGACTATAGAGGACCTGCCGGCGCTCTGTTTTCTCCATTCCTCCCAAAATTCTAAGGGAGCATGCCATAAGGCAAAATCCGGCGTAGCCGACATCCAGCCGGAAAACTCGACCTCCCCTGGAGCTATTCGACCCTCCCTCTCGGATGAGCCGGAGGGAACCTCTCGGTAGAAACAGGTTCTGTCAGAACTAAAGAACGCGGCTTCCGTGAAGTTTCTATCAGGTTTTCCGGAAGAATCGTACGTTTGATTGACAATTTGACAATACCAGTGAGGCCCTTTTTTTCGATACTCCATTTGTAGTTTGTACATCAAGACAGGATTTTCTGTTTTCTCCTCTGTCGGGTAGTATCCCTTTTGTTCCAGCCGAACATCCAAAGAAGTGATTCGTTCACGTGCGGCCAACATTATTTTGAACAGATCATCTGCTGTCAAAGCATCCGCCACTGCCTGATTTTCTGGTCCCAATGCCCATGAACCAATTATTAAAATAAACATAAGGCGTATCATCTTTCGTTTCCTTTCCCTTCGAAACAATAGGGCAACTAAATCAACCATTATCTACAACGACGCATCCAGGTACCACAATAATCGTTGAGTTTAGAATACGGTTCGACAGCACAGGCCCCATTATAACACACCCCCCATAACTTTCGTTTGGGTCCGCATAGATGCGCAGGCAAATACTCACATGAATCAGCGCTGCTTGTACGCATACATTGATATTCCCTCGTTGTATCTGTACAAATAGGTGCGCTCACAGGGCATTGACTACTATATTTACATCTAACCGCTTCTCTGCATGTATCTGAACCCGGCATACAAACATAATTCACACATCCGCCTTTTAGGGCCTGCATCTGCTGCGCGGATAACTCTGCGTAATAGGCCGAAATCTTCTCTAAATCCAATGAGGAATCCGTATCATTTATAAACCACGCATACGCCCCATGGATCGCCGTCATTTATTTATCTTGCGAGATTTCCCCGCTTCATTATTCGAACCTCCCTCTTTATGGGGGATTCCGACGGTATCCAAAGAGCCGGCTTTGCTTACGGGTCCTCCAACACGGCATCGACCTGTTCCTGGGTCGGCCTGACTGTGTATCGTTTTCCGGTGATCGTATCAGTTACCCTTGTCCCGGGAGGAAACTCCAATTCAAATTCGTTTTCATCCAGGATGGGGTTCACTTGCACATCCGTAACCGATATCTTATTGATATCTCCATCGCTGCTGCGAATTTCGCATTCGATCGGAAACCACAGGCCGTCTCCGATAGACCTGAACTTCCGTACGTTATATTCCAGTATAATTCCATCGGCGTTGTAATAAGACATCCGAACAATAGAGCAATCATGATCCAGTGAAAAATGAATGTCCATCAGCTTGATCAGTTTTTTCGAGATCCACTCCCTCGACCAAGTCAGTTTGATCGAATCATAACCATTGACCTCGGTTACAACGGGATCCAAAGAAAGCACAATATTCGGGTCGTTTGCCTTCTTCAGAATATCCAGCAGGGAGCGTCCTTCCCCGCCCAAACATCGATGAAAAATTGTAAAACCCAGGGGGGTCAGATTAATATCCATGTCAGGAGGGGGCTCTTGGGCGATTACACCATGAGGAGTATTCGTTTGATCGCTTACCTCGATTTGTCTGAAGATTTGGTTGTGATAGACCCTCCAGCGGGTGAATTCAAACGGTTTTTTCCGGATATCTTCCAGCCGCTCCGCCTGAATGAGCAGAAAGGTTTTGTCGAAAGGTTTTTTCGCAACCAAAAAAGCGGCCTGCTCTCCAACCAGCAGAAGATCGCCCTCCTCCTCGATTTTTCCAACGTTCGGTCCGCTGGCCGTAAGAGTATATTCGACCCGGATCGTCGAGATCAGTTCCTGTCTTGCACACCGATCAAGTAATTTCTGCAAATCGACGAGATCGGAGTTTCCATAACACAACAGGGAATTTGCCGAAAGGCCGATAATGAGAATCCATATTTTTTTCATGACCATTCCCTCTCTCATTCTTTAGTCTTGACATGCCCTGTTTCGATCAGCACCCCTGCAATGTCCGGATGACTGCCAAACTTTACAGCGAGCGCATCCGCCCATTGACAGGCCTGTTTGGCATCCCCTATCCCGGCCGAGGCCTCCGCCAGCCAGCGATACACGAAAATCCCTTCCGGACGGTCCGGATAGAGTTGCAAAGCCCGATTGCCCAGGGACAGCAGGTCTGACCCCTTAATTTTTCCCTGTTTTACTCATTCGTCCAAGCAGCTTTTCAGCAAGATGTTTGAAATCTTTATATGCCTCTTGAACTGCCTGCGCGTGGCTGCCGATGGCACCATCAGCGGCGGTAAGATGGAAAATCGGTTTTCGTGCTTCCTGGCCCATGGGTATCAAACTGCGATAGTGTTTGAGTGTAGATAGGCATTCTTCGTCTCGAGATGGCGTAGCGGCAGTAGTGGAATCCTGTAGTACGGCCTCATGGTAAATTGACGGCATACGGTTCACCCATCTGTCGTACGCCTTGACGGGACGGGAGAGCCGAACGCTGTGCTGTTGAACTATATAACCAAGCGGTCTCATCTTTCCCTGAGGAAGGTCAAATGCGGGGGAGGTCCAGTTATCTATCCTTTTTTTCCAACCTTCGCGCCACGAACGGAGTGTTGGACCAAGATTCTTTAATCCCTGAAGAGAAAAAAGATCAGCGCCCAACGGAATGGCAACGTAATCAGAAGCGATAAGCGCTGAACGATTGATGGCCCCGAGGTTGGGGCCGACATCTATAAGGATAATATCGGCGCTTACTTGCTGCGCAGTCATTTGTGCGACTTGCCAGAATGCCGTCAGTATACGAAAGTAGCGATATAAATTGGGGTCTCCCAAACTTTTAGGCCAAGATTCAGACAATAAGTCTTCGAATGATGCTAAAGCCACATCTCCAGGAATTAAATACAAACCCTGTGTCACTTTTTTGAAATGGGGTCTTTCGATATCGCCCACTTGAGTAAGCGGTTCAATGGCCTGATAAATGGTTGTTGGCGCTTTTGGATTTTCCCAGATTAGTTCAAGTTCATCTTCATCAAGATAGGCAGCAGTCAAATTGGCTTGTGCGTCAAGATCAGCGGCCACTACTGTATGGCCAAGCTCGGAAAACATCCAGGCCAGATGATAAACGAGAGATGTTTTCCCCACACCACCTTTGTTATTGAAAAAAGTTAATACCGGAACGCTCATGGGCGTCTCCTGACTATAGCCAGCACGGTCATCAGTTCGATTTGAAATTCGAGATCCGGGTTGCTGTTCTTTTCCAATTCCGCCTTGGCTATCTGGATGCCGACCCCGAACCGCTGCACAAACCCCAGAACTTTCATGGCGTCGGCCAAATTAGGATTCCGATAATCCGTGATGCCGGGACAGCCGAAATTTTCACGGGTGACGACACCGAAAGGGCCGCCGGGATTACTTATCTCGATTCGATCATCAAACCAAGTAACTCTCACCGGCGCATTGGTATTTTCATAGGTCCGGTGCATAACGGCATTACGTATCAACTGTTGCAAGGCAACCCGCGGATAGGGCATGGTTCTGAATTCCCGCCGGCCGGAAGTAATATCGACCTGAATACGATTATGAGCATCTATTTTATCATCAATCCGACGCAACACCTGACTTAGGTCACCGTCGATAAGGACCTCGTCCTGAATCGGATCGCTCAAGACATTGCCGTCAATGCGTAAAAACTGGATGTATGCGCCGGGAATCCAGTCTCTGGGCGAAACACCAAGAACCAGTAGCCCAAGGATGGTCGGGGTTGGTTTTTCCGCGGAGGCAATCATCCGGCAGGCGGCAAGCCGCTGTTCGTAGGTCCTCTCATTGGACGCAATGATATCCGGGGCAAAGGCGCTCGGCAAATACTCTTGTTCGAACAGAACTCGGCTAATGGCCGACAAATCACAATCTGGAAGGGGTTGGACATCAAACGGGATGTCTCGAAAGCGACGTCTTTCATTGAGAATTCGCTCCTCCTGTGAGGTGGCGATAGCCCGCCGAGGGCCGTTGCGAATCCAAATTCTCCCTTTGTAGCGAACGGGAGGTGTATCTGAAGGTTGCACTGTAACTACCGCCATTTCTGCGCCTTTTAAGAGGCGTTTCTCGACCAAAATGGATGGCGGTGGAAGAATGTTCCCATCGGTCCTGATATCAGAAAGGGTGCGAAGCAGTTCGTCAGTGATGGTAAGACCGGAAGGGGTACCATCATTTTCTGCGCCGACAAACAGTACTCCTGGCCGTTGATGATCCGGCAGGTCATTGGCAAAGGCGCAAACTGCCTGTCGTCCAGTCTCCGGAGCTCCCCCTTTCCAATTCGCCTTACGCTCGGAAAGGTCCGATTCAAGATCGGCAAGCAGGGATTCCATCTGTTCATCTGTATACGCCATAGCCAATTAAAAACTCTCACCCTCTCCTTTTTATTTTTTTTCTCTCGTCAGTGCGGGTGCGCACGTGACTGGCGCTACCGCAGAGCATAATTTTGGGGACTTGCAACATCCTGCCTATCACTATAAAAGGGATGGTTTGTATGTCAATGAAAAATACTGCATATGCTCTTGTGATTAAGGTTAACTATACTTTTGCCCCGTTGGGCCTGGGAAAAATAAAAGGGTCAGACCCGAATGGCGGTTCCTTATTCGTTTCCTTCCGATTTTTCAATACTTTTCCAAAGCAGCCGTTTCGCCACTATTATACCCAACCTCAACCCCCTCCGGCAAGCCGTTCCCCCATTTTCTACTTATTTTTTGCCAAAACCCCTAAAAACCCCTCATTTCCCCCTTCATTCATTCTCGACCCAGACAGTCAAACTCAACCAATTTCCGCAACACCCCCAACCCCTCAAATTCCCCCATATCAAAAAATTCTTACCCCCTCTCTTTCCAGCACTTCCAGCCGCCGCCACCACCCAAGCCCCTCGCATTTTCAGCCCATTCCCGCACCCCCGCCCCAAAGTAGAGAGCCGATCACTCAACGGAGGAACCAGACCAATGCAGGCAGCCGCCCGCAACGGCAAATACGACATCGTCCGTCAGGCCGGCATGGACGTGGTCAAAATCCATCACGATCTCGAAAATGAAAAGCAGCCCCGGCCGATAGTTCAAAAAGCCGCGCCTCCATTAGATTATCAGCAATTTTCCCCGAAACCTCTCCGCAGCCATTCCCAACCAGCTCAAAGCTTCCTGTTTCCATTGGATTCTCAGCATCTGCCCCCGCAACCCCTCACCCCTTCCCCTCTGGCTCAAGAATCCCCGTCTCCATTGAATTATCACCAATTGCCCCTTAATCCTTTCCAACTGGTTCAAAAATCCGTGCCCCAATTAGATTCTCAGCAATTTCCCCCAAACCCCCTCCGCAGCCCTTTTTGTCTGGCTCAAAAATGCGCGCCGACGCCTCCGCAGGTTCAAAATCCGGCTTTAAAATGCGCACGGCCGTTTTTAAGTGGCTTTAAAATGCGCGCCGCCTGTGCGCCGCGGTGCGCAAATTTCCCCAAAAACCCCATTTTCAGCCCAAAAACCCACAAAACACACAAAATCCGATTTTCAGTAACCCCTTCTGCTGGTTTTCTTTGGATTTTATGCGTTGAGTTTCAGGGTCTTTTTTATGTGTTCCAGAAGACCGCCGTCCTTAATAATGTCCAGTGCAAAATCCGGCAGCGGCGTAAACCGGATAATCTGACCCTGCGTTTTGTTATGAATTGTGCCGTTTTGGTAGTCGATTTCCAGCACGTCCCCATCACGGATTTTTTCGAGGGCGCCGGGCAGTTCAATGGGATAAAAGCCCCCGTTAATGCAGTTGCGGTAAAAAATGCGGGCGAAAGAATGAGCAATGACGGCACCGACTTGAGCTGCCTGAATGGCCCAGACGGCATGCTCGCGGGAGGAGCCGCAGCCGAAATCATCGCCGGCTACAATGACATCGCCCGGCCGGCATTTTTTCACAAAGTCCGGGTCCAGGTCTTCTAGACAGTGCTTGCCCAGTTCCGCCGCATCGTCGGTGTTCAGATACCTTGCCGGAATAATTTCATCGGTATTGATATGATCCCGTTTGTACACATGTGCTTTTGCCATTTTGCTCTCCTGAATAAAGTGCACCCGCCGGTTTGCGGCTTGCACCGATTCATCTTTTGTTCTTTCTTTGTGCGGCCCGTCCTGTGCAATGCGTGGAATCGCCGGCCTTACAGAAACCTTCTCGGGTCGGTTAATTTTCCTTCCACAGCACTGGCCGCCGCAAGCGCCGGCCCCGCCAGATATACTTCGCTTTTGGGATGTCCCATCCGGCCCACGAAGTTGCGGTTGGTTGTGCTGATGCAGCGTTCTCCCTCGGCCAGAATGCCCATAAAGCCGCCCAGGCAGGCCCCGCAGGTCGGCGCGCTGATGACGCAGCCGGCTTCGTAGAAAATCTCCGCCAGCCCTTCGTCCACCATCTGTTTCCAGATTTGGGGGGTGGCCGGCACGATAATCGTGCGGATTTTCACCTTGCGTCCTTTCATCACACCGGCAGCCAGCCGCAGGTCTTCCATTCGGCCGTTGGTGCAGCTGCCGATATAGGCCTGGTCTATCGGCAGCCCCGCGCACTCGCTGATGGGCTTGCCGTTGCTGGGCAGATGCGGAAAGGCCGCCATTGGCTCCAGCGACGAGCAGTCAATCACTTCTGTCGAGATGTACTCGGCGTCCGCGTCCGATTCAAAAACGATATAGTCGGTTTTGCCCTTCAGCCGGCCGTCCAGATAGGCACGGACAGTTTCGTCAAAGCCGATAACGCCGCTTTTGGCACCGGCTTCGATCGCCATATTCGTGATTGTCATTCGGGCCTCCATGCTCATTTGTTTCAGGGCCGGCCCGACAAATTCCATCGCGCGATAGAGTGCCCCGTCCGTGCCGATTCGGCGGATAATTTCAAGGATAACATCCTTGCTGCAAACGCCGTCAGGCAGGGTGCCGTTGAGGACGAATTTCATCGAGGCGGGCACTTTGAACCAAAGCACACCGGAAGCAATGGCGGCAGCCAGGTCGGTCGAGCCGATACCCGTGGAAAAGGCCGCAAACGCACCGTAGGTGCAGGTATGCGAATCGCCCCCGACGATAACCTCACCCGGGCGGATATGGCCCTGTTCGGGCAGCAGGGCATGGCAGACTCCGGCCCGGCCGAGGGGGTAGTAATAACGAATTTTCTTTTCGCGTGCCCACCTGTCCAGCCGCTTGTGCAGTTCCGCACTGGGAATGTCCTTGGCGGGCTGGAAATGGTCGGGCGTAACCACAATCTTATCGGGGTCGAAGACGCGGTCGATGCCCCGCTTTTTGAGCATGGAAATAGCCGGAGGCGTAGTTACGTCGTGGCACATTATCATATCAATTCGGGCATTGATGAGATCGCCGGCTTTGACCGCGGGTTTTCCTGCGGCGCGGGCGAGAATCTTTTCTGTGATTGTCATTGCCATATCTTCTGCTCCGCAAAAAGTTTCATAAACAATTGCAAGACAGCTCCAGGGTTTTGCCGGGAACTCATATGGTTGCCTTTGGCTGTTCAGCAGAACCATTGGTTTCTGCTGCCGCCATTCGGTTGATGGCATCGACATAGGCCTTGGCGCTGGCTTCGATGATGTCGGTGGAGACCCCGCGTCCGATGAAGCGTCTGCCTTGTTCATTCTCGATTCGCACGGTTGTTTCGCCAAGGGCATCTTTGCCTTCGGTGATGGCCCGAATAGAATAGGAAATCAGTTTAGGGGCTTTGCCGACGGCCTGTCGGATGGCCTCGTAGGCGGCATCGACGGGGCCGTCTCCATAGGCAGCGGCCTGGCGGATTTGATCGCGAACACGAACCCGTACACTGGCGGTTGGGAGCGTCCCTGTACCGCAGGCGACCAGCAGATAATTGAGATCAAACATCTTCTCGACGGAACGAACCTCATTGTTGATAATGGCGGCGATATCTTCATCGAAAATCTCTTTTTTCCGGTCGGCCAGTTCAAGGAACTTCTGGTAGGCGTTTTCAATCTCGTTTTCGGCGAGGTCATAGCCGATCTGTTTGCAGCGGTCCAGAAAGGCATGGCGTCCGGAATGGCGGCCGAGGACGACGCGCGAGCTTTCCAGGCCGATCATCTGCGGCGTCATAATTTCATACGTTTCCCGCTTTTTGAGGATGCCGTCCACGTGAATGCCGGATTCGTGCGCGAATGCATTTCTGCCGACGATGGCCTTGTTGGGCTGAATCACAAAACCGGTCAGTTGCGAAACGAGCTGGCTGGTTCGATAAATTTGCCGAGTGTCGATGCCGGTGGACAGATTTTCAAAGAAATCCTGCCGGGTGTGGATGGCCATGACGATTTCTTCGAGGGCGGCGTTGCCGGCCCGCTCGCCGATACCGTTGATTGTGCACTCGACCTGTCGGGCGCCGCTTTTCACACCGGCCAGGGTGTTGGCTGTGGCCATTCCGAGGTCGTCGTGGCAATGGGTACTGATGATGACACCCTCGATGCCTTTGACGTTTTGCTTAATATTGGTGATGATTTGGCCGTATTCGCAGGGTAATACGTATCCTACTGTATCCGGAATATTCAAGGTGGTGGCGCCGGCTTCAATGACAGCGGCGAGGATTTCGTAAAGAAATTGCATCTCGCTTCGGCAGGCGTCTTCCGGAGAAAACTCCACATCATCGGTAAATTGGCGAGCCATTTTGACCGCCTCTACCGCCATTTTCAGGACTTGTTCCGGTTTTTTGCGGAGTTTGTATTCCATATGGATAGGGCTGGTGGCAATGAAGACGTGGATTCTTCGCTTTGCTGCTGGCTGAATCGCCTGCCCGGCAGCGGTGATGTCTTTTTCATTGGCCCGCGCCAGTGCACAAATAACCGGCCCTTGTATCTGCTCGGCACAAAGACGGGTGGCTTCAAACTGTGCGGGTGAGGAAACAGGAAACCCCGCTTCGATAATATCCACACCCAGTTTGGCCAGCTGATGAGCGATTTTCAATTTTTCGCTGACAGAAAGAGCTGCACCGGGGGATTGTTCGCCATCCCTGAGGGTGGTGTCAAAAAACAAGACTTTTTCGGTTGGCTTGTTTGTCATCTTTGTTTCTCCAGAAAGAGATATTTTCAAAAAGAACTATTATGCCAAAAGGGCATAAAAAATCCAACTGGAAAGTGGAAAAACGCTGAAACGAAACTATAGAAAGTATGTGTGGAGTGTTTGCGCCGCTACGGGCGCAGCAAAAGCAGACCCAAAAGGGCTTGAAGATTTGCAGCAAGAATTGTGCTCATTTTCATCATAGATATCTCATTAGAACAATCTATCGGACAAAAAGCAAGAATGTTTTAGGATTTTATAAATTGGAAAGGAATTTTATTGAATAGGGGTTAAAAAAAGCCGTGCTCTGCCGGCTTCTAAAGTCAGCTCTGTGATACGGGCAGATTTGCCAAACATATATAAAATTGGGTCAAAGGGTTGATTGGACACGATAGCATAGTTCACCGATTCGATAGGGTCCTGCGGGTCAAAATGCTCTTGGACAAACTTCTGGGCCAGTTTTTGGGCCAGCGGAGTGATTGGCAGAGCGCCTAAATAAACGGACTGGATGTTTATGTTCATTTTTTTATCTGAATCAAGATAGGGCTTGGCGGAAACCGAAAGGATAGCGGAAAGTCCCTTAAAATTGACCTGGGCCATCAGGGTTATACCGTCCGGCTTCAGGTGAAGAATGGGGGTATAGACGGTAAACCCTTCTATTTGGATAGGCCATAAATAACGAGCAAGGATGTCGTTAATTCCCTCTTGTTCGATGATGAGTTCGAAGGGCTGGTCGAGCTGGACCTGGTTGTAGAAATCCGGGCCGAGTTTATGGGTTAAATAGGGGCTGAGTTCATTTGGATTTGCCGGCTGGGCGGGCTGATAGGTTCGGGGGCTGTAGGCGATAAGAATAATCAGCACAGCCGACGCCAGCAGGAGCAAGCTGAGAAAGATGAGCAGCTTGCGATGCTTTTGGAAGAAACTTTTTTTCGTTAGCTGGCCTGTATTCATATAGGGGACTTTCTAAAAAACATTCTTGCGAAGCGATTGACGTGGGATTATAGTAGTCCCTCTTTGTAATCGGAAGAAGTTTTTGATAAGAAAACAGAACGGCTCAGTAAGGAGTATCTTGTGGCCAGTCATTTTGGTGATCGTCTTTGTGAGGCGGTGCGGAAGAAAAGCACGCCGCTGATTGTGGGTTTGGATCCAGTGTATGGACGTCTGCCGGAGTCGATTCGCCGGCATAAAGATATGAACGACGCTCAGGATTTGGGTGCCTCGGTTGATGCGCTGTTTGATTTCTGCTGCCGAGTATTGAGGATTGTAGCGCCGATTGTACCGGCGGTGAAGATTAATTCGGCGTATTTTGAAAAGTATCTCTGGGAGGGGATGGAGACCTATTATGCCCTTATCAGTGAGGCCGATGCGTTGGGGCTGGAGGTGATTGGAGACGTCAAGCGGGGTGATATCGGCTATACGGCGCAAAGTTATGCAGAGGGGCACTTGAAAAACCCGGATTTTGTTGGGATGGAGGATGTGATTGCGCCGGACGCCATTACCGTCAACGGCTTTGCGGGGTCGGATGGGATTTTGCCGTTTGCAGAGATGGCGGATGAACAGGGCAAAGGCATTTTTGTATGGGTTCGCTCGAGCAATCCGACAGGGGGGCTGCTTCAGGATTTTGAGAATGCCGATGGTGTAAAGTGGTATGAAAAACTGGCGGAAATAGTAGGGGAGATTGCCAATCAAAACAAACGCATCGGCTCCAGCGGCTACAGCAATGTGGGGATGGTGGTGGGTGGAACAAGCCCCGAAGCAGCAACGGTTCTCCGTCGGCGGTATCCGAAGTGCTGGTTTTTAGTGCCTGGTTTCGGCTCGCAAGGAGCGGGAGCGAATGAGTGCCTGCGGTTCTGCGGCAAGGACCGGCTTGGAGTGCTGATTAATGCGTCTCGTTCCATTCTCTATGCTTACGAAAATCCAAAATATACTGAGCAGTATGGGGATCGTTGGGAGAAGTGTATTGAACAGGCCGTGCTGGATGCCAAAATGGAACTGGCCAGGGCGCAGGTATAGAGGAAGGGATGGAGAAATAGAGAGATTGGACAGGAAGCTGTCAGGGGGAAAACAGCCGGAGGTCTTTTGGGACCTGCCGGGAGGGTTGGTTTTTGATTTGACAGAAGGGGGATGTGGTATATAATGGAACCGCAATGGGGAGCAGAAGAGCCAGGATGGCTTGTAAGTGTATGTTATGAAAGAGGTTAATAAAGGCATGCGGGCCTCTTGTTTTTTTATGGACAGATTTGTTTCAGAAAGACAGAGCAAGGTTCGCAAAGGAAACCGGCAGGCAGACAGAGTTGGTCTCAATAGGAGATAGCCAATGCGGTTGAGCAAGGGGATGATGTGTGCGGCGATTTTTGGGTTGATGGCAGTTTGGGCTGGGGCTCAAGAAACAGCAGCCGCACCGCAGGAAGCACCGTCGGCTAAGGCAATCAAGAACGATTGGAATGATTTTCTTCATTATACTCTGATTGGCCGGTTTGATTTGGCGCAGGGATTTGGTCAGCGTCTGCTGGACAGCAAGCCCGATCCGCTGCTGCTGCTGGAGCTCAGCGAAGAAAATCCTCGCGGCTACGAGTTGCTTTTGAAGGTTCAGGCCGACAATGACCAGCTGCGTGAGATAGCCGAGGGGATTCTGAAGGTGATTGAAGAAGGGCGGTATCTTCGCCGAACGGACCCCAAAATTATTTTGGCTGAGATTGCACGGCTGAACACGACGATTCGAGGGAAAATTGCAGCTCAGGAGCGGCTGAAAAATGCCGGCGAATATGCGGTTCCCTTTTTGCTGTCGGTGCTGGAGGACAGCAGCCGGCGTGAAGAGTTTGCGAATATCGTTCAGACGCTTCCGATGCTCGGCCGTTCTGCGATTCGTCCGCTGACGGCTGCGCTGCAGACGCCGCATGCGGCGGTAAAGGCGGAGATTATTGAGGCATTAGGAGCAATCGGCTATTTTGAACCGCTGCCGTATTTGAAATATACGGCGGAAAAAGAGGAATCTTCGCCGCTGCGAGAAGCGGCTTTGGCTGCTATAGCCCGGATTGATTCGTCGGCTCAGCAGATTCCGGCAGCGGAGCTGTTCTTTCAACTGGCAGAAAAGTATTACAATCGAGAGGATTCTGTTGCACCGTCGTCGGAGTTTTCCTTTGCCAATATTTGGTTTTGGGATGCGGAGCAGCAGATGCTTAGTCGGGTGGAGGTCTCTCGAGAGTATTTCTATGAATTAATGGCGATGCGCTGCTGTGAGTGGGCTCTGAAGGCCGACGCCGGACTTGGGAAAGCCATTGGGCTTTGGCTGGCGGCCTATTTCCGCGCGGAGTCGTATGGGATTCCAATGCCGGCGTATTTCGGGGAGGGGCATGCTTCAGCGATGACCTATGCAGTGACGGCGGGGCCGGAATATCTGATGCAGGCGCTGTCGAGGGCCTTAAAAAATCGCGAAGCATATGTGGCATTGCAGGTAGTCGAAGCGCTGGCTGTAAATGCAGGTTCGCAGGCCCTGCTTACTCGAATAGGGTTGGAGATGCCGCTTGCCGATGCCCTGCAATTTGAAGACCCGAGGGTTCGTTACAGTGCGGCAATCGCTTTAGGCCAGGCCGGACCCGTGGAGGGCTTTGCCGGCAATGAACTGATTGTTCCGATTCTTGTAGAGGCCCTGCTGAAAAAGGCCGAGGGGATGGATGAGACGCTGGCTGAACGTTATTCCGTGCGGGCGATGCAGACACTTGAGCAGCTGGCAGTCAGCGGCAATCAGGCGGTGGATTTGTCTGTCGCTCTGGATGGATTGATTGAGATGACTCATTCGGGAGCAGAAACCATGCGGATTTCAGCAGGCAGAGTGCTTGCTTATCTGTCCAGTCCGCAGGCGCAGCGGGCGATTGTTGAAATGGCGATGGAAGAGAGCAATTCGATGGAAGTGCGCACCGCGGCGTTTGCCTCGCTGGCCGAGTCAGCCAAACGGAACGGCAATCTGCTGCTCAGTGAGCAGATAGAATCGCTCTATCAGCTGGTTCAGTCTCGTCAGGCGGATGCGGTTCTTCGCCAGGCGGCGGCCGGAGCGTTTGGGGCCTTGAATCTGCCCAGTCAGCGAGTGAAAGATTTGATTTTGGAGCAAGCCCGTTCCTGAAACAGACAGGTCTTACTCGCTTTTTGACCGGCAAAACGGATTCAAAGACAGGACATATTCATGTCTGAAAAGAAAAAACGGTTTGCCGCCGACGGCCGGTTTTACCGCGGAGCTATGCGGTGGCTGGGTGTTGGTTTTGAGTTTTTGATTGTCGTCGGCCTGTTCGTGGGGGGAGGATACTGGCTGGATGAACTGGAGGGCACCCGGCCGGGGTGGATGATCCTTGGTTTTTTTGTCGGGTTTGGGGTTATGCTTTACATTATGATCCAGCGTGCTCGAAGAGAAACGGCGCAGGAAGACGCTGAGAAAAAGCTGGAGTGGGAGAAGGAATTGAAATCAGAGGATAAAGAGCATGAATCGTAAAACCCATCCAGCAGATGTGTTTTATCTTCGGCCGCCGTGGGGGCTTCTGACGGGGGTGGGGCTGTTTGTTCTTTTTGGTCTGGGTCTGATGTGGCGATGCAGTGAGCTGGGCGGTGAGGAAATAATCCGTGCGTGTCGGGCAGCGCAGTGGGTTGCTGTTGCAGCCGTTGGGTTTGGGCTGCTGCCGACCATGAAAAGCTGGACCGGTGAAGGATTCTGCTTTTTGAGAGGCGTTTTTTTGGGTGCTGCGGTCCGTTTTGTCATTACTTTGGCAGGAGTGGTTGTTTTGCTTTTGTGCACCTCTGTCAAACCGTTTTGGCTGGTTATTTTTTGGGGTTTATCATACGGTCTTTTTTTGTGTGCGGAAACGGCGGTTGTTCTTTGGATGCTGAAGGCCGTTGAGTGGATGGAAGATGAATAGTCCTGAAGAAATGATGTTTGGGTATGGTTTGGCCTCCGGTCAGCCGATAGAAGAAGTGGCCAGCAAGACCCTTTTTACCATTCATGTCGGCGGGCTGGAAATTCCGTTTACGAATCATATGTTTATGATTATGCTCTCATCACTGGTGCTGATGATTGTACTTCCTGCGGTAGTACGCCGGCCGACTCTGATTCCCCGAGGATTGAGGAATGCCATCGAGGCCATATGTGTGTTTTTGCGGGAAGATGTAGCTCGTCCTTTTCTGAAAGAGAGGACGGATTATTACATTCCTGTTTTATGGACTCTGTTTTTCTTTATTCTTACGCTGAATTTGCTGGGCATTGTTCCGCTGGATCGGATTTTCTGGCTGATTACCGGCAAACCGAACTGGGGAGGTGCGGCAACGGCAAATTTGTATATAACAGGGGCCTTGGCAGTGTTTTCGTTTTTGCTTTTTCATGCTGCCGGAATGAAGGAAAAAGGGGTATGGAAGTATTTTGCGACACTGGCTCCGAAAGTGCCCTGGCCGATTCGTCCGTTTATGTTTCTGATGGAACTGCTTAGTTCGTTTGTTCGGATGTTTTCGCTGGCCATTCGATTGTTTGCCAACATTCTGTCCGGGCATATTCTGCTGGTGGTGCTGCTGGGGTTTATTTTGATTTACAAGAATTTTATGGTGGCGTCGGCTTCGATTATTGTGACGACGCTGATGAGTCTGCTGGAGCTGTTTGTGGCTTTTCTGCAGGCCTATATTTTTACATTTTTAACAGCGATTTTTATTGGGTTTGCCATTAGTGAAGAAGAGCATTAACAGGAAAAGGCCGCTGAAAAGGGCCGATAGTCTGGAATCAGGCAGAATTTTTGAAAGAATGTTTGGAGGTGCTTTAGCATGACGGAAATGATGATGATGGTCCCGCTGCTGCTGAGTGAGATTACGTTGGATGACAAGGCCTTTGGCCTGCTGGGCGGTCTGCTGGGGGCCGGACTGATTGTAATCGGTGCCGGCCGAGGCATCGGCCAGCTGGCCGGCAATGCGGTGGAAGCCATTGCGCGTCAGCCGGAAGCCGGCAATCGCATCTTTACGACCATGATTATTGCGGCAGCACTGATCGAAGGCATTTCTTTGTTTGCCCTGATTATTTGTCTGCTGGCGGTGATGCGGTAATCTGTGCTCTAACGAGCGGGGAAAGCGTATGAAGGTTCACCCGGCCAAGGTGCTGCTGTGGGTTCTTCTGCTGGCGACTTGCTGTGCGGCAGTTTTAGCCGGTACAGCAGAGGGAACTCCGGAAAAGACTGAAGAACAGGGAGTCTTTACGGGCTACTGGGGAGAGTCTATCTGGACCCTGGTATGGTTCGTTGTTCTACTCCTGGTGTTGTGGAAATTTGCATGGAAGCCCCTGCTGGCAGGTCTGAAAAGCCGGGAAGAATATATTGAAAAGCAAATTGCCGAGGCAGAAAAACGGCGTCAGGAGGCCGAGCAGCTTCTTCAGAAATATCACGCTCAGCTGTCGGACGCGGAACGGCAGGGACACGAAATTCTCACCCGTCGGATTCAGGAAGCGGAAGAGAAGGCCCGTGAAATTCAGGCCCAGGCCCAAAAAGAGATTGAGCGAATTCGTCTTCGAATGGAAGCGGATCTGGAGCGGGAACGGGCGGAGGCAGAACGTCAGCTGTGGGAACAGGCGGCAGAGATTGTCAAGAAACTGGGCCGGGAGGTATTCGGGAAGGTTCTGGATGATGCGGATAATCAGAAACTGATTGAGGAAGCGATTCAGCGGCTGCGGGAAGTGGAGCAGGAGGAGTCATAAGTTCGCTGGCCGCGGCGACCGGAGAGCCGTTATGGCAGAAACATCCCGACACATTGTTCATGAAATTTACAGTGATGTCTTGTTTGAGCTGGCGGAAGAGACAGGCCAGCTGGACGAAGTGATGTCGGATTTGCAGGCGGTGGCGAGGGTGCTGCGGGCCGAGCCGGAGTTTCTGTCTCTGCTGGTTTCGCCCAATCTGAACGAGGCGGAAAAAGCGGCCATGATTCGGCGCGTGTTTGGCGGGAAGATTTGCCCGTTAGTACTCGATTTTTTGTGTGTGCTGGCCCGGCGAAACAGGATAGGGTCTCTGAACGGTATTAGCGGCCGCTATGAGGATCGCTATGACAGTGTCCGAAACCGCAAGCGGGTGGTTGTAACTTTGGCTAAAGAGCCGACAGAAGCGGAGCTGGAAAAACTGAAAGAGGAAATCCGGGAGGCGGTTCGGTCTGAGGTGAAACTGACGGTGAAAGTGAACCCGGAGATTCTGGGCGGGATTGTGATTCAGAAAGGGGATCGGGTGATTGATCATTCGGTAAAGAATATTCTGGAACGTACGGTTAATACGATTTTGGCCTATGGAAAGAATCGGCCGAGGCCGTCGGCTCCGGACACGAAGCAAGATTGAAGACAGTGAGTGATGGCTATGAAGCTTGACATGACGGAAATCAGCACTCTGATTAAGGAAGAAATCCGTCGGTACCGGACCAAAATAGAGGTTTCGCAGGTTGGGACGGTGCTGGAGGTGGGGGATGGAATTGCGCGGATTTATGGTCTGGATTCCGCGATGGCTAATGAGATGCTCGAGTTTGAGGGAGGGGTGGTTGGGGAGGTATTTAATCTGGAGGAAGACTCGGTTGGGGCGGTGATTTACGGCGACGCGACGCGGGTTCAGGAAGGGTCGTCTGTTCGCTCAACCGGCCGGGTGCTTTCGGTGCCGGTTGGAGAGGGGCTGATTGGGCGTGTGGTCAATGCTCTCTGTGAGCCGTTGGACGGGTTGGGGCCGATTGAAACCCAAAGCCGGCGTTTTATTGAATTTCCGGCGCCGGGAATTGCACAGCGCCAGCCGGTGAAGGAGCCGCTGGCGACGGGGTTGAAGAGTGTGGACTCGATGATTCCCATCGGACGGGGGCAGCGCGAGCTGATTATTGGTGACCGCAAGACCGGCAAAACGGCGATCGCTCTGGATACGATTATTAATCAGAAGGGCAAGGGGGTTGTGTGTGTGTATGTGGCTATCGGCCAGAAAGAATCGACAGTGGCGGAGGTGGTGGCGATTCTCAAAGAGCATGGGGCGATGGAGCATACAATTGTGGTGACGGCGTCGGCTTCAGAGAGTGCAGCCATGCAGTATGCGGCGCCGTATGCGGGGACGGCAATTGCCGAATACTTTATGTATGAAAAAAATGGTCATGCATTGTGTGTATATGATGACCTGAGCAAGCATGCGGTGGCCTATCGAGAACTCAGCCTTCTTTTACGCCGTCCTCCCGGGCGTGAAGCGTATCCCGGGGATATTTTCTATCTGCACAGCCGGCTTCTGGAGCGAAGCGTCAAACTGTCCCAGTCGCTGGGCGGCGGCTCTCTGACGGCTCTGCCGATTGTTGAAACGCAGGAAGGGCAGGTTTCGGCATATATTCCAACCAATATTATTTCGATTACCGATGGACAGATTTACCTGCAGCGGGAGCTGTTTTTGGCCGGCGTGCGTCCGGCGATCGACGTGGGCATCAGTGTCAGCCGAGTAGGCGGTGATGCTCAGCCGCAGGCGATGAAGAAAGTTGCACCAAAGCTGCGTCTGGATTTGGCGGCGTTTCGGGAATTGCAGGATTTTGCCCGGCTGGGTACGGAACTGGATGAAGCAGCCCAGCGGCAGCTGAATCGAGGTCAGCGAATGGTGGAAATACTCAAACAGAAGCAGTTTTCTCCCCTGACCGTCGGCGAAGAGGTGGTGAGTATTTTGGCAGGCAGCAGCGGGGCTCTGGACGATCTGGATGTCTCGAGGGTGGGCCATTTTATCGATGAACTGCTCACATGGATGAAACTGGAAGCACCCGAATATCTCGAGAATATCGACCGCACAGGTCAGTTAACGGATGCTCAGATTGAAGAACTCAAGGAAACAATTCAGACCTTCAATCTGATTTACAAATTTTCTTTCGGAGCATAAAGGACCCATTCGAGTACGGGAGTCGCATGGCACATGCCAGGCAAATTTTAGGGCGGCGTCGGGCCGCTGAGAATATATCGAAGGTGACCGGGACGATGGAGACCATCAGTGCCGTGCGCTATCGGCAGTACTATCAGAAGTGGTCCCAGGGTCTGGCGTTTTATGATGCACTGGCTCAGCTGGCTTATCTGATGGCCTCGGCGGAACAGCCGATTGAGCATCCGCTTTTGAAACTCTCTGCTTGCCGAACCAATGCGCTGATTGTAATCGGGTCGGACCGGGGGTTGTGCGGTGCATATAATAATGATTTGTTTCGCATGCTGGATACGCATCTGAAGATGGCCAAAAAATTCGGCCGAACGCTTCAGATTTATGTCAAAGGCCGCAAGGTGCTTTCTTATCTGGAGCATCTGAAGATTCAGCCGGCCGGTGTCTATACGGAATTTGCGGAAGTTCCTACAGCCGCTCAGGCCACTCAAATCGGTGATTTCTTTATGCAGGAGTATCTTCAGGGGCGGCTTGGACGGCTGGGGATTGTTTATAATCGATTTTATTCACCGGCCAGCCAGAAAGTTCAGACCCTTACCGTGCTGCCGCTGACGGATTTGATTGATGATTTAACTACTCGTTCGACTGTAATTTGGCCCTGGGAGCAGAATTTTGAGGATTTTCTTCTTAGGCCTTCCGCTGAAGAGATTTTTCAAACGATTTCCCAGATGATTGTACGAATGTCAATTCTGGGCTGTTTTGTCGAGGCATTGACCAGTGAGCATTTGGCACGGGTGGTGACTATGCGAAACGCCAGTGACAATGCGGAGGAAATGATTGCCGAATTGACCAAAGAATACAACCGAGCTCGTCAGGGGCAAATTACGACGGAGCTGCTGGATATCGTCAGCGGAATGAATGCGATGAAGTCTTGAAAATAAAGAGCAAAACCGATGGAAAATATTGGGCACATTACACAAATTATTGGAAGCACTTTTGAAGCTGAGTTTCCGGTGGAACGGATACCGGGAATCTATTCGGCCCTGGAGGTTCGGGGAACCTTTGAAGGTAAGCCCCTCTGTCTGGTGGGAGAGGTACAGCAGCATTTGGGGGGCGGACGGGTTCGGGCGGTGGCGCTGGGACATACGATGGGGCTTCGTCGGGGGATGGAAGTGTACGATACAGGCGGGCCGCTTCAGGTGCCGGTTGGCAAGGAAACACTCGGGAGAGTCTTTAACCTCTTGGGAGAGCCGATTGATGACCGAGGACCGATTGAGGTCAAGGAAAGACGCCCAATTCATCGCAAGCCGCCGAAGTTTACCGACTTAAGTGCCAAATCGGAACTGTTTGAAACAGGCATCAAAGTGATTGATTTGCTTTGTCCGTTTGTACGCGGCGGCAAGACCGGGTTGTTCGGCGGGGCGGGGGTCGGCAAAACGGTCATTATTCAGGAAATGATTGCCCGAATTGCCACCCAGCACGGCGGTTTTTCAGTGTTTGCGGGAGTGGGAGAGCGAACCCGTGAAGGCAATGACCTGTGGCTGGAGATGCAGCGGACGAAAATCGGCAGTACGGGCTCCACTGTCTTGGACAATACCTGTCTTGTATTTGGTCAAATGAATGAGCCGCCGGGGGCACGCCTTCGAGTGGCCTTGACAGGTCTGACTATGGCAGAGGCCCTTTGCCAGATGGGCGGAGAGACGCTGCTGTTTATTGACAATATTTTCCGGTTTTCGCAGGCCGGTTCGGAGGTGTCGGCGCTGTTGGGACGCATTCCGAGTGCGGTGGGTTATCAGCCGACCCTGGCCAGCGAGATGGGCCAGCTTCAGGAAAGGATTGCTTCGACGACTTATGGGGCGATTACATCAGTCCAAGCGGTCTATGTGCCGGCGGATGACCTGACAGATCCGGCACCGGCAACCACCTTCAGCCACCTGGATTCATCGGTTGTGCTTTCCCGTCGGATTACAGAAAAAGGCATCTATCCAGCCGTTGATCCCCTTGAAAGCACCAGCCGTATTCTGGACCCGAATATAGTGGGCCAAGACCATTATGATACTGCCCAGCGGGTCCTCGAATATCTCCAGCGGTATAACAGTTTGCAGGATATCATTGCGATATTGGGAATTGAAGAACTCAGCCGGGAAGATCGTCAGATTGTCAGTCGGGCCCGCAAGCTGGAGCGGTTCTTCTCGCAGCCCTTTATTGTTACCCGGCAGTTTACGGGAATGGAGGGCAAATATGTGAGTGTGGCGGATACGGTTCGCAGCTGCCGGGAAATCTGCGAGGGCAAGTGGGATCATCTGCCGGAGCAGGCCTTTATGTACATTGGGGTTGTCGAAGAGGCCCAGGAAAAGGCCGCCAAAGCATAGGAAAATTTAGAGATGGGCTTTTGGCCATGGTTGAACTGACACGGGGATTGTTTCGGCTGATACTGCTGACGCCCACGTCCAAACTGCTGGACTGCCGGGCCGGGTCTGTAATTGTGCCGGCTTCTGACGGACAGTGGGGCATCCTGCGCAATCACTGTCCAATGCTGGCCAAACTTACTCTGGGAATCCTTCAGGTTCGCCAGATCATGGAGAGGCCGGACGCGTTTTATATTCTTGAAGGGGGATTTGTCCGGGTGACGGAAAATCATGTTACAATTCTGGCTTATGATGTCCTCACCTTTGAGGGAATGAATCCGGAGCAGGCCCAGCGGATGGTCTCGGAGGCTCAAGGTGCGCTGGCCGGTAAGGAATATATTCGAACGCAGCGTGGAAAAGTAGATGTGGAACGGTCCCGCTTGATTGTTCGAATGGCTCGCCTGGCCGGACTGGAAACGGTCCTGGTGGAATCCTCCCTTTAGAAACAGGTGTTTTCGGTTGCATTTGGGAGGGCCAAAGCAGTAAAATAGCTCTCGGAAGAGCGGGAGTGCCTATGGCGGAAGAACAGCGCAAAAAAGAGGCAGACTCGAAATCTTCTCCCGTAGAAGACTTTGTTCAGCATTTAAGCGAAGAACAGCGGATATTGGTAATTTTAAAGTCTCAGCTCTACGGCGGCAACTGGGACTTGATGCTTGGTGATTTGCAGAATCGGCTGGAGGGAAAACCTTATATTTTCAAACTGGTCAATCGGATTCAGGATGATATCGAGCGAATCAAACAGATGCGTCGATTTGAACAGGAACACGGTGTGGACTTGGCCGAATATGTGCATTTGGATGAAACGGCTCCAGAGGAGTAATGGATGAATAGAGCGAGCGTATGTAAACGCGAACAATTCAGCACCCTGTTTGCATGGTTTGCGGTCTGGTTTTTGATAATAAGTTTTGGGCTGGAAGCGGCTCAGCCGTCTCCGCTGCTTTCGCCGGAATTGCTCTCCGAGGCGGGTTTTGATCTGAACTGGGAGATTCACCTGCCGGTGAAGACAGCGGTGGGGGAAAAGCTTGAGCGGCTCTATGTCTTTGATCCCTATCTTGTGATTTTAACGAATCAGAATTTTCTGTTTTGCCGGGACCGGCTGGATGGTTCCCGCCGTTTTGAGATGCAGATTGCAGAACCGCGTCTGCCGGTGGCAGAACCGCTGTGTCTGGAAGGTCGTCTCTTTTTTCTGGTTGGCAGCCATCTGATTATCGTGGACCCCTCTGTCGGGGCCGTGATTCGGAAAGAGGACTTAGGGGAGGTAGCAGCCAGCCGAGGGGCGTGTTTGGCGAGGAATGAGCGATTTGTTTATATTGCAGGTGCCGACCATCGGCTTCATGCCTATCAAATTCAGGAAGATGGAGACCATGTGGAATTGTTTTCGGCTACGGCGGATGACGATTCAGCGATTACTTCAATTTTGGCCACCAGTGAGCGGGTGTTTTTTGCAACGGCCAGCGGGGCGGTCGTAGCCATGAAGACCGATGAGCCGGTAAAATTGTGGCAGTATAACTGTTCAGGTCCGATTACAGCGTCGCTGGTTTTAGATGGAGGGGTGCTTTATGCTGCCGGCGAGGATACAAAACTGTATAAATTGGACGCCTCCACAGGAAAGATGCTGTGGGCGATGCCGTTTTTTGCCGGCCAGAAGATTCTCCATGCACCTGTGGTGGGCCGATCATTGGTGTATTTAAATGCCGGCCGCAATGGCTTGTTTGGTGTTTCCAAAGAGAGCGGACAGGAAGTCTGGAATGTACCGTCCGGGCAGTCGCTGCTTTGTGAATCGGGACAAAAAGCGTACATATTTGCTGCCCCAGCTGTCATTGTAGTAATGGACAATACGAGAGGGCGGCCGTTATATTCGATGAACGCTGCAGGGGTGACCCACTGTGCAGTCAATCAAGTGGATGCCAAAATCTATTTGGCGGATGAACAGGGACGTGCAGCCTGTTTGTCAGTACGATAAATTAGTTTATTTGCGAGGAAACTATTCGAATGGATGTGAAGATACAGCGTGCCCTGATCAGTGTTTCGGATAAAACAGGTGTGGTCGATTTTGCCCGTGCCCTGTCGGCAATGGGTGTTATTATTGTCAGTACCGGTGGAACAGCCCGTACACTGGAAGAAGCAGGTATTCAGGTGGTGCCGATCGATGTGGTAACGGGCTTTCCGGAAATGATGGATGGGCGCGTTAAGACCCTGCATCCGAAGATTCACGGTGCGCTGCTTGGGCTTCGAGACAAGGCCGACCATGCCGCAGCGATGAAGCAGCACGGCATAAAGCCGATCGATTTAGTATGTGTGAATCTGTATCCCTTTGAAAAAACGACAGCCCGGCCCGATTGTACGCTGGAAGAGGCGATTGAGAACATCGATATTGGAGGGCCGAGCATGATCCGCTCTGCGGCAAAGAATTATCGTTTTGTGACTGTTGTGACCTCACCGCAGCAGTACAACCGTGTGCTGGAGGCAATGCGGCAAAATCAAGGTGCAGTGCCGCTGGCTTTACGGGAGGAGCTGGCTCGAGCCGCTTTTTCATTGACGGCTTCTTATGATGCCGCCATAGCCAAATATCTTTCGATTCAGGCACAGGACCTGTTTCCCGAGCGCGTCTCGATTGCGGCGGCACGCTGTCAGGAATTGCGCTATGGGGAAAATCCCCATCAGCGAGGAGCATTTTATCGGCTTACGGACAGTCAGGAGGTGGGGATTGGTTCAGCGCAGCTGCTGGAGGGCGGCACGCCAATCAGTTTTAATAATCTGATGGATGCCAATGCCGCTTTTGAACTTGTCAAGGAATTTGATGAGCCGGCAGCGGTGATGGTGAAGCATATGAATCCCTGCGGCTGTGCGGTGGATGAGAATATTTGTACAGCTTACGAAAAGGCCTATCTGGGGGATGTTGTCAGTGCCTTTGGGGGGATTGCAGCCCTCAATCGACCGGTCGATAAGGAGCTGGCGACGGTGATTATGGAGTCGTATGACCGTTTCGGCAAGGCACGCGGCGCGGGCGGTTTTTTTGCAGAGGTGATTGTAGCACCTTCCTATACCCCGGAAGCGGTAGAGGTGATCCGAACCCTCAAGGCGTGGGGACAGCGGGTTCGGCTGCTCCAGACCGGTCCGATTGACCGGACCAGACGGGATACACGGGAATACGACATCCGTTGTCTGGTTGGCGGATTGCTGCTTCAGGAACGGGATTTGGCAGGATGGGAACCGGAGCAGCTTGCCTTTCCAACGAAAGTCAAACCAACGAAGGAACAGATGGAAGATTTGCGGATTGCCTGGCTCTGTGCTAAACATGTCAAAAGCAACGCCATCACGGTTGTAAAAGACCGCAAACTGGTGGGAGTTGGTGCCGGCCAGATGAACCGGGTGGAATCCGGACTGATTGCGTTTAAGCATGCAGGCCGGGAGACGCAGGGGGCCGCGATGGGTTCGGATGCGTTTTTCCCATTTCCCGACAATGTGGAAAATGCGGCTGCCGCGGGAATTGCCTGCATTATTCAACCGGGGGGTTCGAAAAAGGACGGTGAAGTGATTGCGGCGGCCGACAAGGCCGGAATTGCTATGGTCTTTACAGGCAAGCGGCATTTTAAACATTAGTTTGGTCAAAACACTTTTTGTCGAAGTCTTCGGAAATATTAGCAAAAAAGTGCCTTTTCAGGATTATAATCCTCTTTTTAAGACAGTTTTAAAATAGGATTTATTCTATCTTGCAATCGTGTATAATTTCCTTCAAAGGTCGGAGATAAAATAATTTTGGAGAATGTAAACAAAGAAAATCCTGAACAAACTGTCGCTGATGCGGACCTTCTCCAACGGTATCGCCAGGGAGACGAGAAGGCATTTGAGGAAATCGTAAATCGTTATAAAAACCCGCTTTACGCATTTCTTCGGCGATTTGTCAACCGGCAGGATATTGTTGAAGATGTCTTTCAGGAGACGTTTTTGCAGCTGTATTCAAGCCGGGACAGTTTTGATGCCCGTCGTCCCCTTCGGCCATGGCTTTTTACGATCGCCGCCAATAAGGCCAAAGATGCTCTCCGGAAGCTCCAGCGGCAATCGTCGATGAGCATGGGCACAATGGCCGACGCCGGAGAGGTATCTTTGGATGAGATGGTCAATATCCTCACATCTTATGAGACCACGCCGGAGACCGAGATTTCCAAGGAAGAAACGGCCCGCCGGGTACGTCAGATTATATCGGAAATGCCGGAAAATCTGAGGGGGATTCTCATTTTGGCCTATTTTGAACAATTTTCCTACAAACATATGGCCGAGATTTTAAGTATACCCATAGGAACGGTGAAAAGCCGGCTTCATACAGCTGTAGTCTATTTTATGAAAAAGTGGAAATCCGCTGAACGGAGCATAAGGCATTTATGAGTCGATTAAGTCCTCAACAACAGCAGCTGATTGTGGATTTCTTTTTTCGATGCGGGGACGACGATGACATCCAAAGAGCGCAGGATTTACTTGCATCCAATCCTGAAGCAGCGCGGCTGTATGCCTTTTTGGAACGGTTCTTAAGAAGATTAGATTATCTTGAGGATGAAGAATGTCCTGATGACCTGGTCGCGCTGACCATAGCCCGTCTGAAACTGGCGGTTCGTATTCAGCAAGGCGGTTCAAAAGAGCGTCTGGCTGAATTGCTCGAGCAGGAAAACAGCAAATCTGTTCTGCCCGCGTCCTCATCTTCCCAACCAACCTTCTTTCCTTCTAAAATTAAAACCCCTTTCCTGAAAGTTGCTTTTGAACTGGCTGCACTGGCGGCGGCGATTGTGCTGATTTCAGGCCTTTTGCTGCCGGCTTTTTCAGCTATGCGTGCCCACAGCCGACAGGTGGCCTGTTCGATGAATTTAGGGTGTATCGGGCGAGCGCTGGCGGCCTATGCAGATGACAATAACGGCCAGTTTGCCTCCGCACGTTTGCAGCCGGGTCAGCCCTGGTGGAGGGTTGGCGATCAAAGTGAACAGCCGTGTTCAAGTACCCGTTATGTCTGGCAGCTGGTGCGGCTGGGATATGTTGCCGGTGAGAACTTTATTTGTCCCGGTCATTTGGAAGGCCGGCCGGTGCAGGACAATACAGAGGCGATAGCTCAACTGCGAGATTTTCCCTCGCCTGAGAATATAAGTTACAGCGTAATGCTTCTGTGCAGGGCCGGAAAGCTGGCTGAAGCAGGACAGCGCCGGATTGTATTAAGCGATATGAATCCGGTGTTTATCTCCTTCCGGAAGCGAGTGAGCTGTGCGAATCAGCGGGATGAATATGAAAAAGTGCTGCTCAATGAAGATTTAAAAAAGCTGCTCAGCCCCAATCATAATCAGCAGGGGCAAAATGTGCTTTTCTGCGACAGCAGCGTGGAGTTTTTGGCCTCTCGTCTTTATCAAAATGATGATATTTTCACGGTTCGCGGCGTGGAGACCTATACCGGCCGGGAAGTGCCTGCCGATGAGCAGGATATCTTTCTGGTTCCCTAAAAGGGCTTTTTGTGTGTTTCACTGCGGCTTGTTCTGATGGTTCAGGCAAGCGGCTGCATTTTGTCTCAGTTTGTTCAAGCCGATTTTTTCTATGCAGGAATTCTTAAAAAGACAATCAAACTGTTTCTGTTCCCACTGGAGAATTTCCTGCAGGGGCAGGGCTGTTCGTTCCGGGTGAAAGCGAAGCACGGTTTGCCGGCTGGGCGGTGCTTTCTGTTCGTAGGGACAGGCCAGCAGGCAGCTGTCGCATCCAAAGAGACGGTTACCGAGTTTTTGTTCAAAGCCGGCAAAATCGGCGGCGTATTGAGTCAGAAAGCTGATACATCGGCTGGTTTGAAAGAGGCCGTTGGGATGGAGGGCGCCGGTGGGGCAGGCCTCCAGACAGCGGCTGCAGCGGCCGCAGCCGTCCAGGGAGAGGGGAGCATCCGGCGGCAGCGGAAGAGTGGTGAGCAATTCTCCCAGCAGGAGTTGACTGCCGAGGACAGGATGAATGAGCATATGATTTTTTCCAAGAAACCCCAAGCCGGCCCGGACAGCCAGCGCGCGTTCAGCTAAAGGGGCACTGTCCACACAGATCTTATATCGCCAGGCAAAGTTTCTCGTCAGCCGCGTCTGAATAAAGGCAGCCAGACGATGGAGCCGTTCTTTAATAATCGGATGGTAATCGTCGTATAAGGCAAAATGAGCGATTTGGGCGATGGAAGACGATTGGGAAAAAGCAGGCGGTTTGTAATGGAGGGCAACACAAATGACCGAACAGGCGCCCTCAAGCAGACAGGAGGGCGAAAAACGTTTACCCAAATGTCTTTTCATATAGGGCAAGCCCTCAGCGCAGCCCTCCTGGAGCCATCGGGAGAAGGCCTGAGTATGGGCTGGCTCGAGGGGCTCGGCTGTTGTAATCCCGACGGCATCAAAACCAAGTCGGAAGGCCTCTGTTTTAATCGCTTCGGCAAGTTCCATAGCAAAGAGTATAACAAGACAAAAGAGATAAGACAATTCACGGCCTCCAGACAAGCCAGGCAAAAAGATACCTTGCGAGAATGCATCGGATCGGATATAAGGGGAGTTTAATTTTTCTTAATTTAGAGCAATTCGGATGGGTTTAGCCTCGAAAGGGTTTTATGGAAAAATCAGAAATTAAATCGGCCCTGGAGGGCCTGGAGACCCGGATACAGCAGATTCGGGACTGTCTTTGACATACCGGGGAAAATCGCCTTGCAAAAAGAGCTGGAGGGACAGATGGCCCACGTGGGCTTTTGGGACCGTCCGGATACGGCTCGTCAGGTTGTCTCTCAATTAAGCGCTTTTAAGGCGGTAATTGATCCCATTCAGGAGGTTGAACGAGCTGCTGCAGACTTGCGGGAATTGTTCGAACTGGCCTGTATGGAAAATGACGCCCGGACGCTTGCTTCTATTGAACAGGATATAGATGGACTGTCTCGGCAATGTGATAAAATTGAAATTGCAGGGATGCTCAGCAGGCCGGATGATGCACGCAATTGTTTTTTCAGCATTCACGCAGGGGCAGGCGGCACGGAAAGCTGCGACTGGGCTCATATGCTGCTGCGGATGTACACACGATATTTTGAGCAGGCGGGGTATTCGTATAAGGAGATAGATATCACGGCTGGCGAGGAGGCGGGAATTCGCTCCGTGACCCTGCTGGTGAGCGGGCCATTTGCTTTCGGCAAACTTTCGTGTGAGACGGGCGTGCACCGGCTGGTGCGCATCAGCCCGTTTGACGCCAACAGCCGGCGACATACGAGTTTTGCAGCGGTGGATGTAATTCCCGAACAAGACGAAGATATTGAGATCGAAATTCGGGACGAAGATATTCGGATCGATACCTATCGGGCAGGCGGAGCCGGCGGACAGCATGTTAATAAAGTCAGCTCAGCCGTGAGGATTACCCATCTGCCGACCGGCATTGTCGTACAGTGCCAGAACGACCGAAGCCAGCATAAAAATCGGGCCGAGGCGATGCGGATGCTCAAGAGCCGTCTGTATATGCTCGAGCAGCAGAAGCGCGATGCGGAACTGGCCAAACTTTACAGCAGCAAAGGGCAAATCGCCTGGGGCAATCAGATTCGCAGCTACGTGCTTCAGCCCTATCAGTTGGTCAAAGACCACCGGACCGATTATCAGACCGGCAATGTGCAGGCCGTTTTGGACGGCGAGATTGAGGAGTTTATCGACAGCATGCTTCGCTATCGGATGCAGCAGAAGCAGCAGGCCGGCAAAGCGGCAGCCAAGGATGAAAACCAAAGAAAGTCTGCCGGAAAGGAAGACGACCTATGAAAAAGGTGATTCAGACGGCTGTTGTCTGCCGCAAAACTGATGCGGCGGCCGTCAAAGCAGATGTTCTGGCGGTAGGGGTGTTTGAAAAAGAACCGCTCGGCAGTCTGCCGCGCCGCCTGGACGGACTCTTGAAGGGAGCCGTGAGTGAGGTTCAAAATCTGAAAGATTTCAAAGGAAAAGCGCAGACCACAGCTCTTTTGTATACCGGCGGACGAATCGGCGCTGCGCGGCTGCTGCTGGTAGGAATGGGGAAAAAGAAAAAAGCCAATCTGGATACGTTTCGCAAGACGGCGGCTGCGGCGGCTTCTGTCTCCGTGGATTTGAAGGTTTCTTCCCTGGCGCTGGCTGTTGAACCGGATGAGTTTGGAACTGCTGCTTCTGTTGAAGAACTGGGCCGGGCGCTTGCGGAAGGGGTTTATTTTGGGGCGTATCGATATAGCGAATATCGAAGTGAAGACCCTGCCGAGCCGCAGCCGACACAATTGCGGGTGATTTTGGCGGATACGGACGAGAGACGTTTGCGTCAACTGGAACGCGGAGTGCGGGTCGGCAGTATTCTGGGCAAGGCCCAAACCTATACCCGCACGATTGCCAACCGGCCTGGAAATGTTTTGACACCGTCTGCCCTGGCGACAGAGGCCCAGAAACTGGCCCGAAGCAGCCGATCTCTGCGCTGTACGGTATGGGACGAAAAGAAACTGGCTGCCCAGAAGATGGGAGGGATTCTTGCGGTCGGCAAGGGCTCTGCCAATCCGCCGCGGCTGATTGTGCTGCGGTACAATCCGCCAGGTCGTGTTTCTTCTTCGAAGCCGCCGTTGGCGCTGATCGGCAAGGCGATTACGTTTGACAGCGGCGGGGTGAGTTTGAAACCCAGCGAGGGACTCCAGGATATGAAGTTTGACAAGTCCGGCGGGGCCGCCGTGCTGGGGGTGATGTCCGCGGCGGCTGCCTTGAAACCTCGTCGGGTTATTTACGGCATTATTCCGGCCGCAGAAAATATGCCCAGCGGCACCAGTTATCGGCCGGGAGATATTGTGACGACCTACAGCGGCAAAACAGTGGAGATTCACAGTACGGATGCCGAAGGGAGGATGATTTTGTGTGATGCGCTGGCTTATGCGGTGCGGCTGGGGTGCAGCCCCGTGGTGGATGTGGCGACACTCACCGGGGCCTGTGTGGTGGCGCTGGGCACCCAGCGGGCGGGGCTGATGGGTAATGATGAGAAAGTGATCGAAGCCCTGCGGAAGGCCTCTGAGCAGACGGGAGAGCAAGTCTGGCCGATGCCCTGCGATGAGGAATATGTTGAAGCAGTAAGAAGCCGGATTGCAGATTTGAAGAATGTCGGAGGCAAATGGGGCGGGGCCTGCACTGCCGCTGCTTTTTTGAGCGAGTTTGTCGGCAAGGCCCGCTGGGCTCATCTGGATATCGCAGGCACAGGGGTCTGGGGGGCGGGCGAAAAAGAAGGGCCGGGCTCGATTGGTTTTGGCGTGCGATTGCTCAGCTGGTTTGTGATGAACTGGAACGGATAAAGAAAGAGGTTGTTTATGAAATTCATTATGTATTTGTGTGCAGCGGCTTTGTTTGTGCTGGCAGCATCAGGATGTCAGTGCGGATGTATGAATCAAAAACAGCAAAGCCCGTCTGCAGCAGCTGAAGAAACAGCAACGGATGGTTCGGTTCGAACGTGGGTAACTGTGGAGGCACAAACAGAATATGGGCGAATCTTCTAATCAGCGGACAGAGTCAGCACAAACCGAAGTGGTGGATATCCAGCGGATTGAAAAGGCCGTGCGGGAGATTTTGCTGGCGGTCGGCGAAGATCCGAATCGAGAAGGATTGAAAGCAACACCCCAGCGGGTGGCCCGGATGTATTCGGAACTGCTGGCGGGGATCCATCAGGATGCGAATGACCATTTAAAGAGTATTTTTCACGAAAAATACGATGAGATCGTGCTGCTGCGGAATATTCCATTTTACAGCATTTGTGAGCATCATCTGATGCCGTTTATCGGCAAGGCCCATGTGGCTTATCTGCCGGCTGGGCGCGTACTGGGTGTTAGTAAACTGGCGCGGGTTGTGGATGCCTTTGCGCGGCGCCTTCAGCTGCAGGAGCGGCTGACGGATCAAATCGCCGATTTTCTGATGAAGAATCTGGAGCCGATCGGTGTGGCCGTGGTACTGGAGGCCAGCCACAGCTGCATGACCATTCGCGGAATTCAAAAGCCCGGCGCCGTGATGGTAACCAGTTCCCTTCGCGGAATCTTCAAACGGGACCCTCGCAGCCGATCGGAAGTTTTGACCCTGATGCATTCGAACCATACATAATCTTTATGCATACACTGTGTCGTCAGGTCCGGTTTTCGGTGAATCCATTGGGTCCGGTTGTTTCGGAGGCGGGGTTTAATTCCTATGCTTCCAAGCCCTGCGGGGACGGGCTGGCGGTCTATCTGGGGCTGACGGTCGCCCTGCGGGGTCGGCTGGATGAACAAACAGGGTTTGTTGTCAATGTTTCGGAGATCGACCGAGTGGTAAGAGGCGATATTGTTCCTCTTTTTGAGCGGAAGATTCGAACCGATTTTCAGCAGGCCAGGGCGATTGCGATGGAAGATTTATTTGACCTGCTTGAGGACAGCGTCAAAACCCTGCAGCGTATTTTTGAAACAGTCTCGGTAAACCGTTTGATTCTTGCATTAAATCCCTTCCGAAATATTTCTTTGTTGTGGGAGAATGGCCGGATGCGAACTTATAAAGAACAATTCGAGTTTGCCGCCTCGCATCGGTTGTGGAATGACAAGTTCAGCGGGGCGGAAAATTTTCAAAGGTTCGGCAAGTGTGCCAATCCGTCCGGACACGGCCATAATTATATTCTGGAGGTGTCTGTTCTTCTTCCGGAGTCGATGGAAGAATCCGGCTGGATTGGCCGTTTTCAGAAAGTTGTGGAAGAACACTTCCTTTCAATTGTGGACCATAAAAATCTTAATCTTGATGTGGCTTGGTTTTCTAAAGTGAACCCCACGGTCGAAAACATCGCTTCTTATGCGTGGCAGTGCTTGGTTGGGAAATTTGGGCAAGTGAAGCTGAAAAAGATTACTGTCTGGGAAAATGAACGGACCAGCTGCTCCTATGAAGAATAAAAGATGCTAATTTGGGCAGAATTGTTGATGTTTTGGCAGAGGGAATAAGTCGAATTTTAAGGATGAGTTTAATCCGATGTGTCGGATATACCGATATTTATATTATCTTTTCGATTTTTAGGGAGCCGTTGTTTATTCGCGGGGGGCGAATGAGGGCGCGGACCTTTTAGAAGTTTTAAATCTGTACTAAAAAAGGGTAAATACCATCGGCTTTTGGGATGCAGCCGACGGGGACGGAGTGTAAAAAGAGGGAGAGATTTCAGAAACTTCTTTGAACCTATCTTGTTTTGTAAAAAGGGGTTAGTGTATGAAGGTTTCTGTGGTAGGCGTTGGCTACGTAGGATTGGTGGCAGCGGCTTGCCTGGCGGATGGCGGAAACCACGTTATTTGCGTAGACAATGACAAAAAAAAGATAGAAAATCTCCAAAAAGGGCTGATTCCTATTTATGAACCGGGACTGGAGGAGATAATCCGCCGGAATGAAAAGGCCGGTCGGCTCGTGTTTACAACGGAACTGAAGGAAGGTGTGGAGCATTCCCTGATTATTATTCTTGGGGTTGGTACACCCAGCGCTCCAGACGGCTCGGCGGATATTTCGGCGGTTCTTTCTGTGGCCGAAGAGATTGCCCAATTGATGAAAGAGTACCGGATTCTGGTGGTTAAAAGTACTGTTCCGGTCGGGACTTACAAGGTGGTCAGTGACCTGATCGCATCAAAAACAGAAGTTCCTTTTGATTATGTGAGCAATCCGGAATTTCTCAAAGAAGGTTCGGCGGTGGAGGATTTTCTCAAGCCGGACCGTGTGATTATCGGAACAACAAATCCGGCGGTGATGGAACTGATGAAGCAGCTCTATGCGCCGTTTATGCGAAAGAGCAGCCGGATTCTGTTTATGGACCCGGCCAGTGCGGAGATGACGAAGTATGCATCCAATGTGATGCTGGCGACACGGATTTCCTTTATGAATGAACTCAGTGCCCTCTGTGAACGCTATGGAGCGGATATTGAGCAAGTCCGGGCGGGAGTGGGCAGCGACAGCCGAATCGGGCCGGCTTTTCTGTTTCCCGGAGTCGGTTTCGGCGGCAGCTGTTTTCCCAAGGATGTGCGGGCGCTGATTTATATGGGCCGGCAGAAAGGGGTGCCGATGACGATTGCCGAGGCCGTTCAGCAGGTGAACCTCAACCAGCATCAGCGGTTTGCCGACAAGGTGCTGGCTTATTACGGCGGCAGGAAGGGAACGTGTCTGGGGGTGTGGGGATTGGCTTTTAAGGCCCGCACAGATGATACGCGGGAATCGCCGGCGGTTTTCTGCATCCAGCGGTTTCTCGAAGCCGGCTTTCAGGTGGCGGCGTATGACCCGGAGGCGGTTTGTCCGGAGCTGCAGGGACGAATCCGAATGACGGAAAATGCCTATGATGTGCTCGATGACGCCGAGGGGCTGGTGATTTTTACCGACTGGCAGGAGTTTCGCACACCTGATTTTGAACAGATTGCAAGCCGTTTGAAAAGGCCGGTGATTTTTGACGGACGCAATCTGTACAGCCCTTCCTTTGTCCAGAAACATGGAATTGAGTATTACAGCATCGGTCGATAGCGAGAACAGCCGATGCGGGACTGCAAATGAAAATAGTGGTAACAGGGGCTGCCGGGTTTATCGGCTCTCATCTGTGTGAGCGGCTGGTGAAAGCGGGCTATTCTGTGATTGGCGTGGATAATTTTGATCCGTTTTATGATCCGGCCGTCAAGCGTCGCAATCTTGCAGGTCTGATGAGTTCCGGGCGATTTCAGTTGGCAGAGGGGGATATTCGGGATGCGGCCTTGATGGAGTCGGCGGCAGCAGGAGCGGAGGCGGTGATTCATCTGGCGGCCAAGGCGGGTGTTCGCCCTTCTGTGGAAGACCCTGCAGGATACGCGGATGTCAATGTCCGAGGCACAACGGTGGTGCTGGAGGCGGCGCGGAAAGCCGGAATCCAAAAGTTTCTTTTCGCCTCCAGTTCGAGTGTCTATGGAAACCGCAGCCGTATTCCTTTTTCTGAAGACGAGCCGGCGGATGCACCGATTTCGCCGTATGCGGCTACAAAAAGAGCCGGCGAGCTTTTGTGCTATACTTATCATCATTTATACGGGATGGATGTGAGCTGTCTTCGGTTTTTTACAGTGTATGGGCCTCGGCAGCGTCCGGATCTGGCAATCTGCAAGTTTGCCCGGCTTATCGAAGCCGGCCGGCCTATTCCTGTTTACGGAGACGGTTCAGCGGAACGGGATTTTACGTATATTGACGATATTATCGATGGAGTCCTGGCTGCGCTGGAGAGGTGTCGAGGGTACCGGATTTACAATCTCGGCGAATCCTGTCCTGTCCGGCTGGATGATCTGATTGGCTGTCTGGAAGAGGCACTGGGGAAAAAGGCGGTTCGACAATCTTTTCCCCCGCAACCCGGCGAGGTACAGCGTACCTGCGCGGATATCCGCAGGGCGGCGGCGGAGCTGGGCTTCAGGCCGAAAACCCCGCTGAGGGAAGGATTGGCTCGCTTTGTCGAATGGATGCGTTCGGAGAGAAGGGAATGAGAAAGAAAAAAGCGCTGATTACTGGTATTACGGGGCAGGATGGTTCCTATCTGACAGAGCTGCTGCTCGAGAAGGGCTACGAGGTGTACGGAATTGTGCGGCGAAGTTCCGTTTTTGGAACGGAACGCATCGACCATTTGTATCAGGACCCGCATCATCAGCCGCCGCTGAAGCTGATTTACGGCGACCTGACCGACGGCGGGAATCTGTCTTGGATCCTGAATGATATTCAGCCGGACGAGGTTTATAATCTTGGAGCGCAAAGCCATGTACGGGTCAGTTTTGACCAGCCGATTTATACAGCTGACGTAGATGCCTTGGGAACGCTTCGCCTGCTCGAGGCGCTGAGGATGGTAAAAAAACCGCCGAGGTTTTATCAGGCCTCCAGCAGCGAGATGTTCGGCAAAGTCGTCGAGATTCCGCAGAATGAAAAAACCCCGTTTTATCCCCGCAGTCCGTACGGCTGCGCGAAGGTTTATGCCTTCTGGCAGACGGTCAATTATCGCGAGGCCTACGGTCTGTTTGCCTGCAACGGTATTTTGTTCAATCACGAATCGCCCCGCCGGGGCGAGACGTTTGTGACACGCAAAATCACTCGGGCCGCCGGCCGCATCAAGATGGGTCTGCAGGAAAAGCTGTATCTGGGCAACCTGGATGCCCGGCGGGACTGGGGCTTTGCGGGGGATTACGTAGAGGCGATGTGGCGGATGCTTCAGCAGGACCAGCCGGATGATTATGTGATTGCCACAGGCCAATCCCACTCCGTGCGGGATTTTCTGGATGAGGTGTTCGGATATCTCGATTTGGACTGGCGACAGTATGTGGAGATTGACCCTCGCTATTACCGTCCGACGGAGGTGGACGTGCTGCAGGGGGATGCAAGCAAGGCCAGACAAAAACTGGGCTGGGAGCCGACGGTGAGTTTTCAGCAGCTGGCGAGGATGATGACGGAGGCGGATTTGCGGCTGGCTGAAGAAGAAAAAGTGCTGCGGGAGCATAAGAAAAACCGGCGATGAGCGGCTTTTTTGAAAACAAACGGGTGGTAGTAACCGGCGGCGCGGGCTTTCTGGGGCGATATGTCGTCGAAGGGCTGCGGCAGCGGGGCTGCCGACAGATTCTGGTTCCCCGAAGTGCCCAATACAATCTGGTACGAATGGACGATGTGATTGAGATGTATGAGCAGATGCGGCCGGATATTGTGATTCATCTGGCGGCAGTGGTCGGCGGTATCGGCGCTAATCGGAAGCACCCGGGTCGGTTTTTCTATGAAAATCTGATGATGGGCGTGCAGCTGATGGAGCAGGCGCGGCTTCGCTCTATCGAAAAATTTACGGCTATCGGGACCATTTGCGCTTATCCGAAGTTTACCCCGGTGCCTTTCCGCGAGGAGGACCTGTGGAATGGCTATCCGGAGGAGACCAACGCCCCCTACGGGCTGGCTAAAAAAATGCTTTTAGTCCAGTCTCAGGCCTATCGGCAGGAGTATGGCTTTCCTTCCATTTATCTGCTGCCGGTCAACTTGTATGGGCCTGGGGATAATTTTGACCCCCAGTCCAGTCATGTGATTCCGGCTCTGATTAAAAAGTGCGTCGATGCGGTGGAGCAGGGGCGTGATTTTATTGAATGCTGGGGCACCGGCAATGTCTCGCGAGAGTTTCTGTATGCGGCGGATGCAGCGGAGGGGATTCTGCTGGCGACGGAGTTTTATGACAAGCCCGAGCCGGTCAATCTTGGAACCGGAAAAGAAATTACAATTCGTGCGCTGGCCGAACTGATTGCTTCGCTGACGGGCTTTGACGGCCAAATCCGCTGGAATCCCTCTATGCCTGATGGCCAGCCCCGGCGATGTTTGGATACCCGCCGAGCCAAAGAAGAATTCGGTTTTGAAGCCCAGACCGACCTTCAGTCAGGTCTGAGGGCTGCCATAGAATGGTACCGTTCCCGCCGAGGGCGGTTGAGGTTTGCAGGAGAGTAAGGCAATGACAGCAGAAAAGTCTTTTGCACTGATTGGGGTGTGCGGCTACATTGCCCCCCGCCATTTGCAGGCCATTCGGGATACGGGCAATGTGCTGGCGGCGGCCCTGGATCGAAGCGATTCGGCGGGGATTTTGGATTCTTATTTTCCGGATACCCGTTTTTTTACGGAGTTTGAGCGATTTGACCGTCATCTGGAAAAACTCCGCCGCAAAGGGGAGGGGGTGGAGTATGTTTCCATCTGTTCACCCAATTATCTGCACGATGCACACGTGCGTTTTGCACTGCGGCTGGGGGCCAATGCCATCTGCGAAAAGCCGCTGGTTATCAATCCGTGGAATGCCGTGGCACTGGGCGAGATTGAAAAAGAATCCGGCCGGCGGATCAATACGATTATGCAGCTGCGTCTTCATCCGGCGCTGCGGCGGCTGAAAGAGAAGGTGGAAGCCGGCCCGCCCGACAAGGTCTATGATGTGGATGTAACCTATATTACCGCCCGCGGCCGATGGTATGCGGTCTCCTGGAAAGGAGATGAAAGTAAATCAGGCGGGATTGCGGCCAATATCGGCATTCACTTTTTTGATATGCTCTCCTGGATTTTCGGAGCGGTCAAGACCAGTACAGTCCATCTGTATGGACCGCAGCGTGCCGCCGGCTATCTTGAACAGGAGCGGGCGCGGGTACGATGGTTTTTGTCTGTAGACCGGCAAGACCTGCCTTTTGCCTGGCAGCCCGGCAAACCGGCGACTTATCGTTCGGTGGTGGTGGATGGAGACGAGGTGGAGTTTTCCGGCGGATTTACGGATCTGCATACGGAAAGTTATCGGAAAATCCTGGCCGGAGAAGGATTCGGCTGGCAGGAAGTGATGCCCTCGCTGGAGATGGTTTATGCTATTCGCCACAGCCGGCCCACCGGCTGCAAGGGAGACTATCATCCGATGCTGATTCGATTGAAGGAAAAAGAAGATGTCTGATTCAGCGGCTGCTTATTTTGTTCACCCGTCAGCGGTTGTGGACTTACCCTGCACCATCGGCGCGGGAACAAAGATTTGGCATTTTTCGCATATCTGCCGGGGCGCTGTCATCGGAGCCGACTGCATCCTTGGGCAGAATGTTTTTGTGGCTTCTACAGCAGTTGTCGGCAATCGGGTCAAGATTCAGAATAATGTTTCGGTTTATGACGGCATAACAATTGAGGATGAAGTGTTTTTAGGTCCCAGTTGTGTCCTTACCAATGTGTCCAATCCTCGGGCGCAGATTGTTCGGCATGGACTTTACGAAAAGACCCTGATACGCCGCGGCGCAACGGTGGGCGCCAATGCTACAATTATATGCGGCTGTACACTCGGACGCTATGCCTTTGCAGCGGCGGGGGCGGTCGTTACCAAAAGTGTGCCGGACTATGGTTTTGTTGTTGGTGTGCCGGCACGGCGGAAGGGGTGGATAAGCCGACACGGGCATCTCTTGCGGAATCCCAATTCTGATGGTATTCTGATATGTCCGGAGAGCGGATATCGCTATCAGGAGGTTCGCCCAGGGCTGCTGCGATGTCTGGATTTGGACGAAGATGCCCCGCTGCCGCCGGAATTGTCGGTTGGGCGAAAGCATTACCGGGATTTCAAAAAATAAAACCGTCTTTTGAGGTCTTTTTATGCAGGTTCCATTGCTGGATTTGAAGGCGCAGTACCAGACCATTCGCAAAAAAGTGCTGGCCCAGATTAATGAAGTGCTCGATTCGCAGCAGTGCATCGGCGGTCCGAAGGTTGAGCAGCTCGAAAAGGAAATCGCCGACCTGTGCGGCTGCCGATATGCGGTGGGGGTCTCCAGCGGTACGGATGCGATTTTGAACAGTCTGATGAGTCTGGAGATTGGGCCGGGTGATGAGGTGATTACCACGCCGTTTACTTTTTTTGCAACGGCCGGGGGGATTGCGCGGGTCGGCGCCAAGCCGGTGTTTGTGGATATTGATCCGGCTACCTTCAATATCGATCCGGCCCTGATAGAGCCGGCCGTGACGCGACGCACCAAGGCCATTATGCCGGTTCATCTGTTCGGACAGATGGCGGATATGGACCCGATTATGCGGCTGGCGGGACAGGCCTCGCTGGCGGTCATTGAGGATGCAGCGCAGGCCATCTCTGCTGTTTACAAAGGCCGGCGGGCCGGCAGTATCGGCACCTGCGGCTGTTTTTCATTCTTCCCAAGTAAGAACCTCGGCGGCATCGGAGACGGCGGGATGATAGTAACCAACGATGAGGCCCTTTCCGAACGTATGAGGATTATGCGCAATCATGGAAGTCAGCCCAAATATTTTCATAAATACATCGGCGGCAATTTCCGCCTGGATCCCATTCAGGCAGCCGCCCTGCTGGTGAAACTGCCTTGCCTGGAGCAATGGTCTCAGGCCCGCCGGAAAAATGCCGCTTTTTATACGCGGCGGTTTCAGGGAACACCGGTGCAGACGCCCCTTATCTCCGAAAATTGCATTTCCATCTTTAATCAGTACGTAATCCGGGTGCCGCGTCGGGATGAATTGGCGGCTTATCTGAAGAAAAATCAAATCGGCTGTGAGATTTATTACCCGATCCCGCTTCACCTGCAGGAGTGTTTTACCTACTTGGGCGGCAAGCCCGGTGATTTTCCCGAGGCGGAAAAAGCAGCCAAAGAGGTTCTGGCTCTGCCGATTTATCCGGAATTGACCGATGAGATGAAGGAATATGTGGTGAATACAATCCTCGATTTTTTTAGTTGAAAGGTAATTTGTCTGTACAGCACGGAAAAGCCCTGATGATTGGATAAAGGAGCGTACCTTTGCAAGCCATGAGGGCTAAAGAAGGAATCGGAAGAGGAGGTTGCAGTGATGACACATCGGATGGCTGTAGGAGTGTGGGTTGGGTTGTTCAGTTGTGCGGCAATGGCGGCGGATTTGACAAAGATGCCTTTGTGTACTGCCTCCGGCATTCAGGATTATCCGGCAATAGATGGAGGTATTGTTGTCTGGCATGATGAGCGAGAAGGCACTTTAAATACAAATATCTATGGGTATAGTTTTTCCGAGCCCAACGAACTGGTAATTTGTACGAAAATGGGCAACCAAACATTCCCTTCGGTAAGCGGTTCGATTGTAGTCTGGCAGGATGAGCGCAATGACGGCGGGGATATTTATGGTTTTGACTTGAGCACCCGCCAGGAGTTTGTAATTTGTCAGCACTCTGGTTCGCAAATCAATCCGCGCATCAGCGGGCCTATTGTTGTTTGGCAGGATAAACGGGCTGGCAACTTCGACATTTATGGATATGATTTGAACACAAAAGAGGAGTTTGTCATTTCCAACGGCTCGGCCTTTGAAGGGTATCCGGCTATCGACTGGCCATGGGTAGTCTGGCTCGATTTGCGAAACGGCGGCAATTGGGATATTTACGCAAAAAATCTTCAGACAGGAGAAGAGATAGCGGTTTGCACAAATTCGGCGAACCAGTCTCACCCGGCTGTAAGCAGAGAGATTGTGGTCTGGGAGGATGAGCGTAACAAGAGCACCAACGGATTCGATCTTTATGGACGCCAGTTGCCGGATGGGGCGGAGTTTGTAGTTTGTAATCAAATGGGTGATCAGGTCTTGCCGTCGATTGATGGGTCGCTGGTTGTTTGGGAGGATTGGCGCAACGGCAGTTCAAATTTAGATGTTTATGGCTTTGATTTGGCAACGGGGATTTTGCTGGCGGTTGACACAAGTATCTACTCGCAGTGTCGGCCTGCGGTTTCGAACAATCGAATTGTCTGGCGAAGCGGTAACGACCTTTATTACGCAGATGTTGTCGCACCAACCGTGCTGACGATTCTGCAGCCCAATGGGGGCGAGATGCTGTTGGCCGGTTCGGCTGCCGATATACTTTGGCAGACGGAAGGTCCTTCGCCGGATTACATCAGAATCGGCTATTCTGCTGATAATGGACAGACTTGGACGACGATTACGCCAGGAGTCCCCAATACAGGGGTTTTCCATTGGGAGCCGCTGCCGGATTTGGATTCGACTCAATGTTTGGTGCGAATCTTTGATCCTGCGGACTCCTCAAAAACAGATAAATCGGATGCGGTTTTTACGATTTTTCAATGCGATGGGGCTTTGACGGCTGATTTGAATGGTGATTGCTTTGTAAATCTGGGTGATTTTTCGGTTCTGGCAACGCAATGGCTTCAGTGCGGCAATCCTTATAACTCGCAATGGTGCTTCTAACTACTCCATAGGAAGGGTAAATGTATGAGCGATCTTGAAAAGAAAATAGCATCTAAGAAAGTCGTGGTTGGGGTTTTGGGACTCGGATATGTAGGGCTTCCGCTGGCGAGAGAATTTGCCTTGTCGGGTGTGAAGGTTCTCGGATTTGATATTGATGATAAAAAGGTCAAGATTCTGAATTCCGGCCGGAGCATCATCAAGAACGTGCCCAATGAAGTGGTTCGGAAAATGGTCAAAAGCGGTAAGTTTACCGCTACTTCCGATATGTCCCAGATTCGCAAGGCCGATGCGGTTTTAATTTGTGTGCCGACGCCGCTGACGGAAAATCGCGAGCCGGATATGCAGTATGTGGAAGGCAGCTGCCGCACTATCGCCAAATATTTGCGGAAAGGGCATCTGATTTCGCTGGAAAGCACGACCTATCCCGGGACCACACGGGAATTGATGAAGCCGATTCTGGAAGAAACAGGTCTGAAGGCGGGCAAAGATTTTTATCTGGCGTTTTCGCCGGAACGGGAGGACCCGGGCAATAAGCAGTACAGCACGCGCACAATTCCTAAAGTCGTGGGGGGATTGACTCCGAAGTGCCGTCAACTGGCCTATCAGGTGTATTCCCTGGCGATTGAGAAGATGGTGCCGGTTTCGTCGGTGGAGGCGGCGGAGGCGACCAAGATTCTCGAAAATGTCTATCGCTGCATCAATATTGCGATGGTTAATGAATTAAAGATGGTTTTTGACCGGATGGGGATTGATGTTTGGGAGGTGATTCGTGCGGCCAGCACGAAGCCGTTTGGGTATCATCCGTTTTATCCTGGGCCGGGGCTGGGAGGGCACTGCATTCCGATTGACCCGTTTTATCTGACGTGGAAGGCCCGTCAGTATGGGATGGCGACTCGGTTTATTGAGCTGGCCGGCGAGATTAATACGGGGATGCCGCATTATGTGGTAAACAAGGTGATGGAGGCCCTTAATGAGCGAAAAAAGAGCTTAAAGGGGTCAAAAGTGCTTGTTTTGGGGCTGGCTTACAAGCCGGATATTGATGATGTGCGGGAGTCGCCGTCGCTGGAATTGATTGAATTGCTGAAGGAGCGGGGGGCGAAAGTGGATTATAACGACCCGTATGTGCCGAGGACGCATAAAATGCGGGAATATGATTTGAAAATGACCAGCCGGCCGCTGTCGGCGGCGATGCTGCGGGGATACGATTGTGTTCTAATTTCAACGAATCACAGTACTTATGATTATGAGTGGATTGTTCGGCATTCCAAACTGGTGGTGGATACGCGGAATGCGACGGCGGGAGTGAAGGGGGGAAGGCGGAAGATCGTAAAGGCGTAAAGAGGACTGGAAGAGGGGGGAAATTCGGGTGAACAATCTGCGGCGATGTTTGCTATAAATAGTTGCAAATGTTATATTTTATGGACAGAAGGAGGATGTGTAAATGGATTCATTTGGGGGTTAAAAAAATGAACTTTTATCGGCTGACTCACTGGCTTGGGATTGCTGCAATCGCGGCGATTGTGGTATTTCTGGGGGTGGAAATCCTTCAAACTGCCCGTCAGGAGGTGCCGCAGACAGCCATTTCTAAGCCATTTAAAGCGGAAGATGCGCATTTTAAAGCCACTTTTGACACGGAATTAATATCGGATGCGCATTTTTTAACCACGGTAAAACCCGATGTATCGGAGCCGATTCTGCCTGAAATGGGGTCGGATGCGGCGTCGAGTTTTTCTGTGGAGATACCCGTTCGGGAAACGGACGATTCGTGGTGGCTTGACTATTCCAGCGCGGCTGGGTCTTCTTCCGGGCCGCTGGCGGTTTCGGGAGGTTCTTCAGGGACAACATCCGATTTGTCTTTTTCTTCTCCGGTCGGAGGCTCTTCATCTGGAGATTCTTTCTCTTCTGGGGCTTCTTCTTCCTCCTCTGCTTCTCCTTCTTCTGCTGCTCCTTCTTCCGGTTCGACTCCGGCTGCTGCCGGCGGAACAGACAACGGGACATCGTCGCCAAGTTCGGAGAATGAAAAGAGCGGGGGCGCCGGCGGGGTTGTAAACAAACAAGAGGGAGTCCTTGACTGGATTCAACAGAAGGGTATCCGTGCGGGTTATGTGTATTTTGATAGTCCCACCTCCTATGCAGACTCACTGAAAAAGGCCGGGCTGAATACGGCTCTTGTGAAAGGGTGGCAATTTTTCAATGTTTCCCAGACAAACGCGACATTGGCGGCTTATCGCCGATGGGGTATTGCCTGCCGGCAGCAGGGTCTTCATATGTTTGCGGCCTATAATTGGCAGCCCCAGGAAAAATTAATCAAACAGTACCGCCCTGTGGTTTTTTCGGACGGCACAGAAGGATTGTTTGTTTGTCCTTTGGATGTTTCTTTTTGGAGAGAGCATCTCATTGCTAATGGGGAAAAGATAGCTCAACTTTCTCTGGAAAACAGCGTTCGGCTGGACGGCTTTATGCTGGATATGGAGATGTACGGGACTGAGAATGAGCAGGCGAATAAAAAGAATTACAGCCGCGAGTGCTGCTTTTGCGACAACTGTTTTTCGACATTTCTGTTCAGCAAGGGATATTCAGGAGGGACGCTGCCGGCGGTAAATAAAAAGAACAGGTATCGGTGGCTTGAGGAACATCGTTGGCTGGATGAGTATTTCGTCTTTCTTGGCGAAAAGGCGGAGGCATTGGCGCAGGAATATAAGGAGCGAATCCGCGCTGTCAATGCCGAGCTGCTGCTGGGGGTTTATCCGGCCATCGTGGACAAAAACTGGGTTCAGATAGCGATGATGCGGGCCTTTGGCAAAGATTCCTACCCTGTTATTTCCTTTTCCACTGATACTTATGGTTACGGCCGGGAAACAACAAAGCACCATTGGGGTGCCGATAAGATTCCCAGTTCTCTCAATGAGTATTTTCAGAAGTATGATATTAACGGGAAGTATGTGGCTGGGTATATGTTCTGTAAATATACCAGCGCAGAAATCGGCCAGCATCTGATCCAGTCGTGTGAAAAAGCGGACGGTTATTGGCTGTGGACTTTTTCACAGTTGTATTGGACTCAATGGCCTGATGGCTATGAAAGACTTGCCGGCGGAAGTCCGGGCGAGTACCTGCAGGCACTTTATGAAGCCAATCGGTCTATTGATCTAATGCTAAGGAAGCGTGCGGCAACGGCGGGGGCAAATTGACACGAGGGTCGCAATCCAGAGATAGATTTGATTGAGATGAAATCAGCATGGCAGAACGTTCCTTGAAAACGAATTTTATCTGGGCCTTTCTGGGGAACGGATTTGGGGCGTTCTGCATGTGGCTTCAGGTCGTGATCCTTACGAAACTGGGTCAGCCGGAAGATGTGGGGCTTTATGCTGTCGCCTCTGCTGTCGGGCTGCCGGTGAGTATGCTGCTGAGTCTGAAACTTCAGTTGGTTCAGGTGACGGATGCGCGGCAGGAATATGAGTTTGGCCATTATATGGCTTTGAGACTTGTTACGGCGGTGCTGACTATTGCGGTAACGGCTATGATTGGTTTTCTTTTTTATCCGCCGCAAACTGCGTGGGTGATTACTGCTTTTGGGGCGGGGTACGGCCTGATGGCCTTCCGAGAGGTCTATATAGCGGTGATGCAGAAGAGCGAACGGATGGACAAGGCGGCGGTCAGCCGCTTTATCCAGAATGTGCTGTCCGTTGTTTTTTTTGGGGTTCTGTTTTACGCAACACAGAGTTTGGCTGTTTCGGCGCTGGGGCTTGTGGCGGCCCGCCTGACGGGTTTTGTTTGTTATGACATTCCTGTTTGCCGGCGGCTTCTGCTGAAGGGCAGTGCTCAGCAGGAGATTGTTCCTACGGGGCTGCGGCCGCTGTGGGATTTTCGAAGAATGGTGCGGCTGACCCTCACGGCAGCGCCGCTGGGAATCGTCGCCTGGCTGACGACGCTGTTTACAAGTATTCCCCGACTGACGATGGATGCGGTGCTTGGCAAGGAACAATTGGGGTACTTTGCGGCGGTTTCGTCGCTGCTGGTCGTCGGCAACCTGTTTGTGGGGGCGGTGGGGCAGACGGCCAGTCCGCGTCTGGCGCGGTATTTCGTCGAATGCCCGGAAGGATATCTGCGGCTTCTGCTGAAACTGCTCTGTGTGCTGCTGGTGATGGGACTGGCGGGCATTGCCGTCAGCGTGTTCTTTGGGAGGCCGATTCTGACCTTTTTGTTCACAGCGGAGTATGCTGCTTATCAAGATATGCTGGTGTGGGTTATGGTGGCGGCGGCGGTACTATCGATTTTCTCGGGGCTGAATATCGCTCTGACGGCTGCCCGATGCTTTGCATCGCAGGTGCCGATCTATGCCCTCAGTGCGGCGGTGGCGGCGGCGGTCTCCTTTTATGGGATTCCCCGGTATGGTATTCTGGCGGGGACGTGGTCGCAACTTGCCTGCTATGCAGCCGGTTCGCTGTGCTGCGGACTTGTCTTACTGTATGTATATCGAAAACGGGTACAGCAGCCGTTATGAAATATTTTTCTGAGAGAAAAGTATGATGTACCATAAGCAAAAACCGATTTTGGTTGATAACGGGGCAGCATATCTTTCCAATTTAGATATAGCCGGGCGCAGGACAAGTATCCTGTTTATTCTTTTTCTTCTGCTGGTGGGATTTGCCGCTGCAACGGCATATATTCCTTGTCAAGGCAAAAGCAATCCGGCGGTTTTTATCCCTCAGCTGTTATGTGTTTTTGCGATTTTGCTGGTATGGGGGGGGCGAAAATATCTTGCCCTGCCTCCCAAGAACATACTCAGCCCCGATGTGATTTTTGTGTCGATGTTCTGTGTTTTTCATTTCGGGTACATTGCATTTTACGCCTTTCATCTGGCGGAGTGGGATAATGAGGTCTTTTGGGACCCTGAAAAGACGCTGAAGGCGGTCTTATTCTGTATTTGGTGTCTAATCCTGTTTTTGATAGGATATGAATTACCAGGTAACCGCTATTCAAGAAAACCTATAGACAGTCAAATTACGCCCTGTTCTCGCTCGTGTCTTCTCGCCGGCAAGGTTTTCATCGTTGTGACTATTCTGTTTTTCTGGGGGACTCTTTTTGCAAGCGGTATCAGAAACCTGCTCAGTGACTATCAACTTCTGATTAAAGTGGGCGGTTTAACCAGCTGGGGCCGTTTTTTCTGGGTGGCCCATGATTTGGGGGTGATTGGGATTGTTTTCTATTGTACCAGCAGTGCCATCCTTTACCGCAAAACCATGTCCGGGATTTTATTTTTCTGTTTAAGCTGGTTTTACATGTTCAGCATATTGCTGCTGGGAGACCGAGGCGGATTTATCCAAGTTGCCATTATACCAATCGTAGTATTTCATTATTTTCAGCGAAAGATTAAATTCTCCTGGATACTGGGAATCGGATTGATTTTGTTTTTTATTATGACTGTCATTGGGATCACCCGCAATTTGGCTGTGTTGGATGCCAAGCGAATCGCGCAGGAATATCGGTATGTTCAGCAAGTGGAGCAGGTTAATCCAATTACGAGGGCGTTTCTTGAATTTGGCAGTTCTATTAAGACGGTCGATATTGCAATGACTTTAGTTCCTGAACAGCATCCTTACTGGTATGGCAAATCCTACGTTGACGGTCTATTTCTTTTGATTCCTAACATAATACCCGGTTTTATTCGCACACAAGAACAAAGTATTGGAGCGTGGGTGACGGAAACTGCCTTCGGCAGTCTGCAAAGCACTCATGGCCGCGGCGGTTCGATTGCGATGGAGGCCTATCTGAACTTTGGATTTATTGGGGGAGCCGTGTTTTTCGTCTTTTTAGGATACGGGTACCGGGTACTTTATGAAAGGGTTTTGTGTAAACCTACCTTTTTGCGAATCGCTGTTTTTTTGGGTTTTACAGCCGGTCTTGCGTTGTGGATGCGCAATACCGCCAATGTGTTTTATCGGCCTTTTGTTTGGACGTTTCTTGCGGCTTGGATTATTTACAGCTTCCAGAAGAGCATGCCGTATGAGATTTTTTATTCAGAAATGGAGGGGGAATCTACGGAGCAACTTGATTCAAAGACATCCGGTGTTTTATCGGGTGATTCTTATGAGATGATTTAAGATTTTGTGTGAGAAATAACCACAAAAGCTGAAATGCGTTTTGTTTTTTTTGATTTTACGATTAATTTTGGGGGCGGTCCGCAGGGGAGCGTTTATCTTGCGGAGCGTCTTAATCAAGGACATAAGGTTGTTGTTCTTGATGCGTATGGGAGCTGCGCGGAGTACTGCGGTGCGGTAGAAAAAGCCGGCCTTCGGCTTCAGATTCTTTATCCGAAACAGGAAAACCCCTATATTGGGTATGCCGGGCGTCCGTTTCGACGGTTTCTGCGTGGGGCTTTGCAGGTGCCGGAGTTTCTGCGGATTCGCCATCGCCTTCGCAAAGCTCTTCTGGAACTGAAGCCGGATGTGGTGTGGGTCAACAATTACAAGTCTCTTTTTTTTGTTGGTCTGAGCGGCTGTTTTGCGAGGTGTCCGGTTGTTGTGTATGTTCGCGGGTGGGGTACACCGGACCAGATGAATCCTGTTTTTGTGCGTCTTTTGAAGGGGCCTGTTTCGGCGGTAATTGCCCACGCGCGGGCGACGGTAGAGCAACTGGCGCGGCAGGGTGTGCCGCGAGAAAAACTGCATTATGCGCCGAATACGGTGAATTTTGATACTATTGTCAGGAATGCGGCCAAGCCCCTTGATGAACCGAAGCCAAACGGAAACGGGTATCCGAAAATCCTGCTGCCGGCGGCCCGTCCGGTTCGGGAAAAAGGGCACCTGACGGCTCTGTCGGCTTTGGTTCGGTTAAAGAATCGGGGCTATGAGCCGGTTCTGTGGCTTCCTGGGAAAACGGCCATGGGTGCCGATTCTTCTTTTATCCGGCAGATGGAGGGATTTATCCGGGAGAAAAATCTGGAAACTAATGTTCACTTTTTGGGGTGGAGGACGGATATGGAAGCGCTGGTGCATGCGTGCGATGTGGTGATCCTGCCGTCTCATACGGAGGGATTTCCGAGAATTATTCTGGAGGCGATGCTGCTGAAGAAGCCGGTGATTGCGACGGGGGTGGGGGGGATTCCGGAGACGCTGATTCATGAGCAGACGGGGATTATGATTGATGTGGATGATGAAGAGGGGCTTGCAGAAGGGATTGTGCGGTATGCGGAGGATGCGGCGTTTCGGCAGCGGATTGTCCGGCAGGCGTATGCGTATGTGTGCGAACATCATCATCCGGACAAGCACACACAAAAGGTCATCGAAGTGTTTGAGTCTGTTTGTCGGGAGAGAAAGGGGTTGGTATGAGTGCTCCGCTGGTGACGATTTCGAGTACGTTTTACAATACGGGGCCGGCTATTCTTGATATGCTTCGGTCTGTGTTTGCGCAGACATTTTCCGATTGGGAGCTGGTTTTGATTGACGACGGTTCAACGGATGAGACGCCGGTGCTGGCGGCCTCGGTGAAAGACCCTCGCATTCGGATTTACCGCAATGAGCGCAATCGGGGCCAGTCGTACAGTTTGAATCGGATTACGGAGGCGGCGCGGGGGAAGTATATCGCGCGGATGGATTCCGATGATTTGTGCTCCCCCGAGCGAATCCGGAAACAAGTGGAGCTGCTGGAGTCGGAGCCGTCTATTGATGTCGCGGGGACGGGAATGTGCTATCTGGACAGCAACGGGATGCCGCTCGGTGATGGGCCTGTGGTGCGAGGCCATGCTCAGATTTGCAAGAATCCTAATCGGGGGTTTCGTATCGCTCATGGTACGCTGCTGGGCAAGAAGAGCTGGTTTGAAAAGCATCCCTATGATGAGAATCTGAAAAGGGCGGCTGATTTTAATCTGTTTTACCGGTCTTATCGCGACAGTGTGTTTGATAATGTGCCTGAGCCGCTGTATTACTACAATTTTGATCAATCCTTTCATCTGAAAAAGCAATTCATTGACCGGAAAAATAGTGCTTCTTTTTTGTTTGCCGGCAACTGGAATGAAGGGCGGTATGGGGCTGCCATTGGGCATTCTGTGCTTCAATATCTGAAGTTCGGGCTTACGGTCGGTTTTTTATGTACGGGGCTTCGCGGGAGACTGATGGCCAGGAGATTCGGCAAGATGAGCGAGGCGAAGAAAACCCATTTTCTGCAGGAACTTGACTATATCCGGAGTATCCGATTGCCGGGGATAGAGGAGGTTTAGCGGCTGACTGACCGGCTACTTTCGTTGGGTAAAACTCTTTATAGGGGTGGACGATGAATAAGCAACCTCCGTCGATCTGCATTTTGACGACCATTTCGAACTCGATTAAGGCCTTTTATCCTGGGCAGATTGAGGCGCTGATGGAGGCGGGCTTTCGAGTGAGTGTCGTTTGCGCGGAGGATGCTGGTCTGCCGTCGTTTTTGCCGGCGGGGGTTGAGTATGTTCCTATGCCTTTTACGCGGGTTTATTCGCCGGTTCATGATTTGAAGGCGCTGTTTCAACTGATTCGGTTTTTCAGGCGGAATCGGTTTACGATGGTGCAGTACAGTACTCCGAAGGCGTCTCTGCTGGGTTCTCTTGCGTCGTTTGCCGCGCGGATTCCCTGCCGAATCTATCTGCTGTGGGGTTTGTATTATACAGCTCAGACGGGCTTTTCGCGGCGGGTCTTGCGGTTTTTTGAGAAGGCCGTGTGCGGGATGAGTCATCATATTCTGCCGATTGCCCATGAGATGGTTGATTATCTGGAACAGGAGGGGATTGCCAGGCGGGGAAAATGCACGGTGATCCTGAACGGGAGTGCGTGCGGGGTGGATTTGGAGCGTTTTAATCCTGCGTTGTACACGGCCAGCCGCTCTCTTATCCGGCGGCAGTATTCCATCCCTGAGGATGCTCTTGTGATTGGGACGGTTGCTCGTTTGACAGGGGATAAGGGGATTCACGAATTGGTTGATGCTTTTGCGGAAATTGAGCGGGAAGTTCCCAATGTGTATTTGCTGCTTGTGGGCCGGCAGGAAGAAAAGGACCGGCTGAGGCCGCAGACGGCGGAACTTATCCAAAAGCATCCGGCCATTCGCTGTGCGGGCTGGCAGAAAGATCCTGTGCCTTTTTATGCTGCGATGGATATTTTTTGCCTGCCGACTTATCGGGAAGGATTCGGGGAAGTGAACCTGGAGGCGCAGGCGATGGGGCTGCCGGTTGTTTCGTCGGATGTGATTGGGCCGCGGGAGTCGGTTGAAAACGGGGTTACGGGGTTTTTGGTTCCGCCGCGTGATGTTCCATCGCTGAAGGAGGCGCTGCTGAAGATTGTTCGAGATGCCTCCCTTCGGGAATCGATGGGGTTGCGCGGCCGGGAGCGGGTTGTGAAGATGTTTGATCGAAAAGAATGGATTCAGGCGATGGTTAAGCATCGCCTTGAGCTTTTGAAGGGGATGGAGAAAAAATCCTGAAAGCACAGGAGGCGGCGGAAAGAGAGGAGTTGGGCGAAAGATGGCTCTACTGAAAAACAGACTGTTTCAACTTTTGCTGGTGATTCTTGTGCTTCAGGCCGTGATTCTTTATCTTAATCGGCCTAAAGAGGGGCGGATTGTCCTTCGTATTCCGAATAATCAGGGGATTGAGGAACTGTGGACGCGCGGGGAGCATCTGATTGCGTCGGAGATGGGTCGGGGGTACCACATTTTTGAGTGGGGCAATCTGCGTGCGGCCGGCCGGACTCTGCCGACTCTGTATTCTCCGTCTCTTCTGCTGCCGGATGAGCGCATTCTTTCCGTAAAGGAGAAGCGGGGGCTGGTTTTTGAAAATTCGCCCGGCCGGACGCTTTGGATTCCAATGGATGAAAGGGCCGATGAGGTGCTGCTGGAGGCCGATGCTTCCTGCGGCCTTATCGTGGCGGTCTGCCGATTTGATAAGGATGCCGCTGTTGAATACCGCTTTTCCAGGGTTGATTTGGAGCAGGAACTTCTTCTGGAGGTCTGTACGCTGAGGGGGGAGCGGGATTTTCTGCTGCGCAAGGTGCTGGCGGCCGACGGACAGGAGTCAATCTTCCTGGCCGGCACGAAGGGCGGCCGTGCCTATTTGGGGGCGATTGACCTGTCTGAGAAGGCGCTTCGGTGGGAGAAGGTTTATCCGGAGGAAACGGAGTTTTATACGATTTGTTTTCTTGCGGACCGAGGGCTTCTTTTTGCCGGTTCGCGCGACGGTGCCGTCAGTCAGATTGATGCGGCGGACGGGCAGATGCTCAAGACGATTCCGCTGGTTCCGCCGCGGCTGGAGAAGACCAAACTGCGGACGATTCAGCGGGTTGTTCTCAGCCCCGACCGGAAGGTGCTGGCGGCCTCCTGCGATCCGTCGTTTTTCCTGGTGGATATTGATTCGTGGCGGCTGGTGCGCCAGCAGCAGGTCTCTCATAAAATCATCAGCGGGGTTGCGTTTTCGCCGGACGGCCGCTATTTGGCTACCTCCGACATCCGCGGCAGCGGGGTCATCGAGATTTTCGATTTAACCAAATAAGGGCACAACTTTTTAAGGGGCAAACCGTGGAACGGAGCATTCAGACAGTTCTTGTGCTTGGTGCCAGCGGAACGATCGGCTCGCTGGCGGGCGGCCTTCTGGCTCAGAATGGTTTTCGGGTGTATTTTCTGAGCCGCCATACGGCCGGTTCGCTCAAAGGGCTGGAGAGGGCGATTGCGCAGGCCCGTTCGGAGGTTATCGCCCGGAATATTATCTGCGGTGATTATGACGGGCTTCTGGCGGAGGGCTGCGAGAAAGCGGACTGGATTCTTGAATGTGTGGCGGAAGAGGCGGCGGTTAAACAGGCGATGTATGAGCGGATTGAGCCGTACCGCCGGCCGGGTACGCTGGTCAGTTCTGTAACCAGCAGTCTGGTGCTGGAGGACCTGCCGAAGGGCCGTTCGAGCGATTTTCAAAAACATTTTCTTTCGACGCATTTTTACAATCCTCCCGGCAAGATGCTTGCGTGCGAAATCTGCGGGCAATCCCGAACAGACCCATCGGTGGTGGACTTTATGGCTGATTTTTTGGAGAGCCGCCTTCGCCGCGTCGTTATTCGCGTTCGTCCGACAGCTGGTTTTGCGGGCAATCGGATTGCCTTTCTCTTGTTTGCCTGGATTACGGAGCTGGCGGAGGTGTACGGGGTCGAAAAGATGGATTATCTTATCGGGCCTTATACCGGGCGGATTATGGCGCCTTTGGCTACGATTGATCTGGTGGGGCTTGATATTCATCAGGCCATCATTCAAAGTTTGCAGAAGCATACCTCGGATTTTCTGCATCATAAACTGGTGCTGCCGGATTATGTCCGGCGGATGATTGAGGCGGGACACCTGGGGCGGAAGGCCCGCGAAAAAGGCGGATTTTACCGGCGGCTTGAAAGCGGCAAATATGAGTATATCGACCCCAAAACGCTTGACTATATTCCCTCCTTCCAGCCCCATGTTCGGTTTGTTGAGGAAGCCAAGCAGTTGATTCATCTGGGGCGCTATTGGGAGGCGTTTGATACGATTCTTCGGGCGGAGGGGACGGAGGCGGATATTGTAAAGCAGATTCTGTCGGCTTACCTTGCTTATTCTTACGGGCTTGTGGGGGAGGTTACCGAGCCGAGCGTCGGCATTGCAGGGATTGACAAGGTGATGTCGGCGGGGTTTAACTGGGCTGCTCCGAGCGTGCTGGTGTATATGCTCGGCGGCAGGGAGAAGGCGGCGAAACTGCTGTCCGGGCAGGGGTTTGAGGTTCCTGCGGCGCTGCAGAAAGATACTGCCTGCGAGCAGTATCCCTTCAACGCCGGCAAGTACTTTCCAGCAAAGTAAAGAAAAGGAGTCCCGAATGAGTTCAAAACCTGTTTACATTCTTGGGGGGTATCAGACCGATTTCGCCCGGAACTGGGCACGGGAGAACAAGCATATTTCAGCGATGATGCGTGAGGCGTATGAAGGGTCGCTGGCGGTGAGCAAAATCGAGCCGCGCGATATTCAGTCGGCGTTTGTAGGCAATTTTGCTGCCGAATTGTATTGCCGGCAGGGGCATTTGGGGGCCTTTTTTGTGGATTTTGATGCGGTCTTCAAGGGGCTGCCGACCAGCCGGTTCGAGGGGGCCTGTGCCTCCAGTGCGCTGGCGGTCTTGTCGGCGATGGCGCATATTCAGGCGGGGTGGTACGACTGCATTGCTGTTGTCGGCGTCGAACAGATGAAGACTGTTTCGCCGGCGGAAGGGGGGGACTTTCTGGGTACGGCGGCCTGGTATGAGCGGGAGTCGGCCGGCATCGAGTTTCCGTTTCCAAAACTGTTCGGCAAACTGGGCGATGTGTATGAGGAGCGGTATGGGCTGGATGACCGGCATCTGGCTCGGATTGCTGCGATTAATTACGGCAATGCCAAAAACAATCCCAATGCCCAGACGCGCGACTGGTTTATGAGTTATGACCATGCCTGCCAGAAGGGACGATACAATGTGCCCATCACCGGACGGATTAAGGTTACTGACTGCTCGCAGGTGACCGATGGGGCGGTGTGCGTGTATCTGGCGTCGGAGGCGTTTGCTTGTGAGTATGCCAAGCGCCTTGGGCAGACGCTGGAAACGATTCCGCGGATTGCGGGGTGGGGGCATACGACGGCGCCGATTGAGTTTGCGGCCAAAATTGCTGAGTCGGAGGGCCGGCCGTATGTGCTGCCGTGGACGCGAAAGGCCGTTTTGGATGCCTATCGGCGGGCGGGTATTCGGGATTGCTGGGATTTGGATGTGATTGAGACTCACGACTGCTTTACAACGTCGGAATATATGGCGATTGACCATTTTGGGCTGACCGAGCCGGGCCAGTCGTGGAAGGCGATTGAAGAAGGGGTCATCGAGATGGGTGGGCGGCTGCCGGTGAATCCTTCGGGGGGGCTGATTGGGTGCGGCCATCCGGTGGGGGCTACCGGTGCCCGTCAGCTGCTGGATGCCTTTAAGCAGGTGAGCGGCACGGCCGGCGGCTATCAGGTGGACGGCGCCCGGCGTGCGGCGACATTGAACATCGGCGGCTCGGCCACAACCAACGTGGTTTTTGTTGTGGAGGCCTAAAAATTTAACAAGAGAATCTTGTATGAATATGAATCAATCTGCTCTGATAATCCGTGATATGCAGATGGAAGACATTGAGCAGGTGGTGAAGATCCATCGCCGGTGTTTTTCTGAGCGTGTATCGCTGTTTTCTGCTCTTCATCCCCGGCTGACATGGCATTTGTATGCGCAGTATGTGGAAGAGCTCGAGAGCATAGGAAAGGTTCTGGTTGATCCGGCAGCTGGCAGGATTGCTGGTTTTGCGGCTGGTACGTTAAGGGCGGGGTTTCAGAAGCGCTTTCTGCGGTCGCACTTCTTTTTGGTTTGCTGGTATATTCTGTTGGGTCTGGTCAGCCGGGCTGTTGTCTGGAAATTGCTGGCACGGGCGATTTTTGGGAGTGAACCCTTCAATGCCTACCGTAAAAATCCTCTTCAATTTGAAAAGACCCTGCCTGCCGGGCCGGTTGGCTATTTTATGCCGATTGCCATCGATCCGGACTACCGCGGGGGCGGCAATTCCTTGCGGCTGGCCCGTGCTCTGATGGACTATTTTTTTGACCTTGGCATTGTGCGCATCCGCGGCAATAAAATCGACATCCATAATATCCCCAGTTATAAATTGTTTGTTGAAAAACTCGGCTGGAGCTGCTTTACCATCGAGAATCAATGCTATATTGTCTGGAAAAACCGAGCGGATGAAGGAAAGCCGCAAGGCGACGAGGAAGGTTCGCAGCCGGAAAAGGAACGATGGATACCACGCTTGATGAAAATCTCAGAAATCGGCGAGGTGGCGGAACTCTATATGCGATGTTTTCCGGATAGAGTGAATACAGCTCTGGGTAAACCTTATTTGGAGAAATTTTGTCTTCAGGCGCTTTTAGAAAAAGAAAGCGTTGTTGTTGTGATTGAGGATTCTTTCTCAAAACATATTGTGGCGGCAGCAGCTGGTACCCTGCGTCCGGGTTTTGGTCTTCGATTCATAAAACGAAACAAATGCTTTTTTGCTTCTTGCTTGTTTCATGGTTTCCTGAAAAGTTCCTTGATCCGAAAAAAAGTTTTTCAACGAATCTTTCCTTTTTCTCACAAAAAATCAAAATCTGCTTTTCCCCAAATAGATCAGGAAACAGGCCAAAAGATACCACAGGGAACCCGCTTGAACCATTTGTTCGTCTGTGTGGATCCGGACTGGCAGCAGAAAGGCCTTGGGAAATTAATTCTCTCCTATTTTATGGATACTCTGTTCAAGATGGGCGCTAAGCGGATCTGGGGCTGCGTTGAGACAACCAACACAGCCAGTTTCAAACTGCATCAATCTCTCGGTTGGAAATTCCAGCAGACATCAGAAGAATGGTTTACTTTTTGGATCGATGCCCCAAAAGATTGGTGACAAAGTTCATCTTGTTCTCTGTTAAGCGATAAATGCATATACGTATTAATATACCGGCTTGGGGTTTCGAAGAATATGGGAGAAGTCTTTGCAGTTTTCTTCCGATTGGGCGAGGTTGTTATCTGAATCAATTGAAGAAAGAGCTCCAGACATTTGCCGAAAAACACTATATTTATCTTTTATCGTCCGGACGTTTTGGGATATTTGCCGCGGTCAAACAATTGGGCCTAACGCATCCGCGGGTCGCTGTACCTGGTTATGTATGTCCTTCTGTAATCGATGCGATTTGTTATGCCGGCGCTGAGCCGGTTTTCATCGATGTAGAACCCAATTCGATTCGTTTTGATCGGGACATCCTGAAAGATGCAATCCGGCAGGGACAGATTGATGCGATTGTTGCGACAAATACCTATGGATTTGATCAGGATTTTTCATATTTAACTGATTGCGGGCTTCCGATAATTGAAGATGCCGCCTATCAAGCCGGCTACAAACTGAATGGTTCTGATACAGCTTGCGGTCTGCGTTGTTCGACAGGTATCTGGAGTTTTAACTTTAAGGCGTTAACTTCGGTTGGCGGCGGTGTTCTTTTTAGCAGGGAACCAGTCGGTGTTTTGGAAAATCTGTCTCATCCCTATCTGAATCGGACACTAGTTGGTCGGTATGTCAATTATCTAATTCGAAGCGTTCTGCGTACATCTATTCCCCAAAAGATGCCGGGGGCCCGGCCTCCTGTGCGGTATGAACCTCGGGAAATTCGTCCATCGCTGCCGCACCTATCTCAAACTGGAATGTCCAACCTTCAAGCGGCAATTGCTTATACACAGTGGCTGAATCGGGAAAAACTTTTTAAGAGGCAGCTTCAAAATGCAGAAATACTCCGGGGAGTTGTCTCAAGAACCCCTGTTTTTAGTTTTTTGAAGGGCTATGAAAAAGGAGCGATTGTGCATTTGTACCCGATCCTTTTGAATATCGAAACAGCTCATGCTGCGGATGCCGTATTACAAATCAGGCAGTTTTTATATCGGCGGTCGATTCAAACAGAAATTCCTTATCCTGTTGGCCATATAAAACCGGAGACTCACCCAAATGTCTATGATTTGGTTTCTAAAATAATCTTGGTACCTTGCAATGCGAGTTTAAGTAAAAAGCAAATGGACTATATCGCAGAGGCGTTGTCAGAAGCAGGCAGCGAGATAAGGAGGAAATATTGGGATTGAAATTGCGAGGAGATAACCCATCTGTTTTTGTTACGTATGGCTGGTGCCGGAGTTCGTATGCGGTTTTGCGGTCGCTTGGGCGCAAAGGCCTAACGGTGCACGTGGGCGATGCTTCCCCTGCGGCGATGTCGCGGTTTTCGCGGTATGCGGCGTCGTTCAGCCGGCTGCCGGATTTTTTTGTTGAGCCGGAGCGGTATATCGACTGTCTGCTGGAGGCGCTGAAAAAAACGGGTGCGGAGATTCTGCTTGCCTGTCATGAAGATGTGGGGCTTGTGAGCCAGTATCGAGAGCGTTTTCCGGAGCATATTCGGATGGCGGTGCCGGCGTGGGAGAGTTATCAGGCGGCCGAAGATAAACTGCGGCTGATGGAAATTGCCTCTCAATACGGCTGTCCGGTGCCGCGAACCTATGCGGCTGCTGAAGGGGAGCTTGAGAAACTTTCGAAGGAACTTGCGTTTCCCGTCGTTCTGAAAACCCGCATCGGCAACAGTGCGAAAGGGGTGGCGATTGCACACCATGCGGAGGAGTTGAAGGAGAAATACCGTTTTCTGGCGGATACGTATCATTTGGCGGGGGAGCGTCTGCCGTTTCTTCAGGAGTTTCTGCCCGGTCGTGCCGCCGGGGTGTGTGCTGTTTATGACCATGGCCGGCCGCTGGCTTTTTTTGCGGAAGAATATCTTCGCTGCAAAGAGCCGGGCCGCTTCGGCACTTCTACGCTGCGGAGGACGCTTGAGGAGCCGGCCCTTGTGGAAAGCGGCCGTCGGGTTCTGGATGGATTGAAATGGCACGGGCCGGTTCATCTGGATTTTATTCAGGATGCGGAGGGCGTATATCGGCTGATTGAGTTGAATCCTCGGCCGTGGGGGGCGATGGCGCTGGCGATTTATGCGGGTGTTGATTTTCCGTGGCTGTGGTATCGGCTGGCGGCGGGGGAGAATCTGACGTTTACTGACATCAAACCTGCGAAGATAATGTGTCGGTGGATTTTGGGGGACTTTCTTGCTTTGAGCAATCGCCTTAGGAATGGTTTGTGGGGAGAGGCGGCGCAGATTCTCCGGTGGCATTCGGGCTGTTATCATGATGATTTCACGTGGACGGATCCGTTTCCTTTTTTTGCTCAGAATCTGGACTATTTGGTCAAGTATATCAAGGCCGGCGGCCGGATGAATCCTGTTACAAAAAATATGGTTCGTTAGCGGCGGTTTTGGTTTTGCAAGTTTTGCTCCAATGAATTGGATGTGGATTTTTATTTTGAGTTTTGCTGCCGGTCTGGCGGGTACGTGGATGTGCCGGCAAATTGCCTGTCGTTTTCAGATTATCGATAAGCCGGACAATACTGTGAAAACGCATAGCCGGCCGGTTGCGTATTTGGGGGGAGTGGGTATTCTGGCGGGTTTTGCGGCGGGGATGATTTGGGTGTTTTTTAAGGGCGGAAGGCCGGCCGGCGGCGGGTGGCTGCTTATGGCTTCTGCGGTGATTTGTCTGGTGGGGCTGGTCGATGATATTCGTCCGCTGCTTCCGCGGCAGAAAATCGCGGGGCAAGTTGCGGCGGCGGCGGCGGCTGTCTTTTTTTTAAGGCCGTATTTGAGCGGGGCTTTTCCTTCGCTGCCGTCGTGGGGTGCGGCGGCGGTTTCGTTCGGGCTGCTGGTTTTTTTTGTGCTGGGGGCTTGTAATTCGGTCAATTTGCTGGATGGGCTGGATGGGCTTTGCGGCGGGGTGACTTTTTTTATGTGTGCGGGGTTTTTTGTGCTGGCGTGTTTGAGCGGGTCGGCGTACAGTTCGTTTCAGGCGGCACTGGCCGTGTGTTTGGCGGGCGGAACGGCGGGTTTCCTCGTTTTCAATTATCCGCCGGCTGTGATTTTTATGGGGGATGCGGGCTCTCTGCTGATTGGGCTGATTCTGACGTGCGAGATGATTTTGTTTCTGCTGGAGGGGCCGGCGGCCTTTTTGGCGTCTTTGTTTATTTTCGGTCTGCCGATTCTGGATACGTCGGTGGCCATTCTTCGGCGTGCTCTCAATCGCCGGCCGCTGTTTGCTGCCGACCGCGGGCATATTTACGATCAGTTTGTTGACCGGGGGCTGTCTAAAACGCAGTCTATCTGGGCCTGTTACGGGCTGAGCGTACTGTTTTCGGCCATTGGTCTTTTTGGATACAAAATCGGCCTCAAGTGGGCCGTTCCTCTTTACTTGCTCACCGCTTTGGTGTCTTTCCTGCTTCTTTGGAGGCAGGGCTTCCTCAAAAAAATCTGACTGTTCTGTTTCCTGTCGTCATTTTCCGAAATTATCAGACCCGTTATGTTCCGGGTGTCTTCGTATGAACAGCCCTAATACAGACAGGGCATATCCATATAAAAACCTTGAATTAGAAGATGGTTTTCGGTAAAATAGGCAAGTTGGCTAATATTGGGTCGAGGATTTAAATAGGAGTGCAATGAAAATGAAAAGTTTGAGGGCGGCTGTCGGGTTGGGGGTGTTTTTGACTTTTTCATCTTTGATTTCTGCGGAGGTTTTGCCGGATTTCAATAGGGATGGTTTCGTGAATCTGCCGGATCTTTCGATACTGTCGGAGCACTGGCTGGCGTCGGCGTCGGTTTCACGTCGTTATCCGTTTGCTGTGACGGTGGCGGCTTCTAACGCCTCTGCGGAGGAGAAGGCCGTGGCGGATTTTGTCTGTGACGGGGTCGATGACCAGGAAGAAATCAATGCGGCTTATGCGCTTATCCAGACGTACACCAGCGACACGATGGGCTATACGGGTACGCATATAGGGGGGAAGATTCAGTTGTCGGCCGGCGTGTTCAATTGTTCTGCTCCCATTGTTTTTGACGGGCCGGCGCCTGTGTCAATAGAGGGGGTTGGTTTTCAGAGCCGCTGGCCGTCGTCCGGCTTTCGGCCTGCCGGCACAGTGATTCGCTGCGCAGACCAGATGAATAATTACCTGATGATGTGGACTGGAGATACCAGCCATGCAGATTCAAACGGCTGGTCGTGCGGCTATATTCGGGGTATTTGGTTTGAAGGAAACGGCGCCAAACAGACGTATGGAAGTATTCCTAAAGACCTTTCTCTCGGTATTAGTATTGGTATTTTCATTTACAATCGCGGGGATACCTATATCGAAAATTGCATGTTTCACGGTTTTCGGCACGACTTTGCTATTATGATGGAGAATCATGGGTCGTGGATTACCGGTTGTGATTTAGAGGATAATTATGGTGGAGATTTATGTATAAGTGGAGGACGATATTTTATCTATTCAAACCATTTCGCACGCAACGGCGCTTACTTGGGGCGGAGTAGCATTCTTTCCTGGACACCGCAGGCAAAAATCATAGGAAATAATTTTGATGATGTTGGTGGGAAGATCATCGATGGTGCTGCTAATTCGGATGATATAATAATTAGCCATAACACCTTCAACGGGTGGGCGAAGAAAGTGAGCACTGGGGAAACAGCCATCCGCTTGCGGAATGGTCAGGCAAATGTTGTCGTTTCCGGTAATATCTTCAACGGCAAAGCCGGTACTTACCCTTACGCACACTATGGGGTTTATTCCAGTTCGTCTGATGCGCTTGTGCGGGCGGTCATCAGCGGCAATACGTTTGAAAATATTGCGGTGGCAGATATTGCTCTGGCGGGCAGTCTGACGCAATGCAGCATTGCTGATAATGTCGGCTCCGGTGCGGCGGCCTTCACGGGCGAAAAGACCAACTGCAATATTCACGACAACAATTTTGCCGGCATCACTACCATCACCGGCGCGGCGGCCAACTGCAATATTCACGATAACTATTGAACCGCCGGGCAGGAAGGCAACGCCAAATGCTGGCCGGCTGATTTTGACGGCCTTCTGCTGCGGATGCAGCCGGAGGCCTTTTGGCTGATTGGGCCGGCCGTGTGAAAAGCATCTTCTTTTCACGCAAAACCATTTCAATAATATTTTTCCCATTTGTGATGACCCAGCCGGAGAGATTATTTTTTCATTTTCTGCGAAAAAATACTTTTTTTACTTTTGCTTTCTGGCAAACCGCCTCTTTTTTTGTTAAACTGGAGCAAAGAGAAAGTCAAAGCCGCATTTCAGAGGGGTTTTGTATGAAAACACGCAAAGTCTGTTATTACACAGATATTAATCAAATTCCTCATTTGTCCGAGGAAGAAAAGCAGAAACTTGAGCCGATTGCAGAACGGTTTCCTTTTCGCGGCAATGATTATTATCTGTCGCTGATCAATTGGGATGAGCCGGCCGATCCGATTCGTCGCACTATTATTCCCAGTGCTGATGAACTGGAGCCGTGGGGGCGTCCCGATCCGTCGGATGAACATGCTTATACAGTGCTGCCTGGGGTGGAGCATAAATACAACAGTACGGTTCTGCTGCTGGTCAGCCGGGTGTGCGACGGGATTTGCCGATACTGTTTTCGCAAGCGTCTGTTCGGTCAGGAGAAAGAGGACGTCCTCCGCGATTTGCCGGCGGCGCTGGAGTATATCCGCTCGCATCCGGAAGTGACCAATGTCCTGTTGACCGGCGGGGACCCTTTGGTTTTGTCAACGCGAAAACTGGAACGGATTCTTACGTCTCTGCGTCAGATTCCTCATGTGCAGATTATCCGCATCGGGACGCGGATGCCGGTTTTCAATCCGTATCGGATTCTTGATGATGTGGAGCTGCTGGATTTGCTGAGCCGATGTTCCCTGCCGGATAAAAGAGTCTATGTGATGACTCACTTCAGCCATCCGCGAGAACTGACGCCCGCGGCTTTGGAGGCGGCGGAGCGGCTTCAGAGGGCAGGCGTGATTCTCTGCAACCAGTGTCCGCTTATCCGAGGCGTGAATGACAACCCCCAGACACTGGCTTGTCTGATGCGAAAATGTTCGTTTGCGGGTATTGTTCCGTACTATTTGTTTCAATGCCGGCCGGCTTTGGGCAACCACGCCTATACGGTGCCGATTGAGGAAGGGTATGATATTCTCATGCGGGCCAACGCGATGGTTTCCGGTCTGGCCAAACGGCTTCGCTTTGTGATGTCTCACTCCACAGGCAAACTGGAAATCCTGGCCAAAATTGACGGGCAGATTTACTTCAAATACCATCGTGCGGCTGATGATAAAGACAGCGGACGAATTCTTGTTTGCCGTTCCAATCCGCAGGCCTGCTGGCTGGATGATTATGAGGATGTAAGCCGCGATTATCCGGAAAGTGAGCCTTATCATCTTTATGGGCCGGAGTAATCGCTCTGTTTTTTGGGTTGACCGCCGACCGGGCAGAACCCACAGGGGCGAGAATCTGATTTTCTAATTTCTGATTAGTTTTTGATGCCGGAGAAAGAATGGTTTTAAGATTTTCCGGCGGCGGCTTAAGAAACCGGGCGAACGGGGACCTTCCGCTGGGCCAAGAAGTCCTTTACCTGGCGGATGGAATAAGTGCCGTAATGAAAGATAGAGGCGGCCAGGACGGCATCGGCTTTGCCTTTGTCAATCACTTCGAAGATGCTCTCGAGTGTGCCGGCGCCGCCGGAGGCAATCACGGGGATATCGACAGCTTCCGCAACAGCCCTGGTCAACTCCACATCATAGCCGGCCTTGGTTCCGTCGGCGTCCATGCTTGTCAAAAGGATTTCGCCGGCTCCCAGCTGCTGGGCGCGGACAGCCCAGTCCACGGCATCCAGGTCGGTCGGGACGGAGCCGGCGTTTACGCATACATGCCAGCGGGATGTGCTGTCGGCAGCTCGGCGGGCATCGACAGCCAAGACGACGCATTGGCTGCCGAATTGCTCGGCTGCCTGAGAAATCAGAGAGGGATTTCGGACGGCAGCGGTATTGATGGAGCATTTGTCGGCTCCGCTTCGAAGCAGAAGCCGGATTTCCTCTGCGGAGGAAATGCCGCCGCCTACGGTGAAAGGAATAAAGACTTTTTCTGCGACTTTCTCCACCATTTCGACAATGGTTTTTCTGGAGCGAATGGTTGCGGTGATGTCCAGAAAGACCAGTTCGTCAGCCCCTTCGTCGCTGTAGCGTGCTCCTAATTCGACCGGGTCTCCGGCATCACGCAAATTCAGGAAATTGATGCCTTTTACAACGCGGTTGTCTTTGACGTCCAGACAGGGAATGATTCGTTTGGTCAGCATGGACAGCGGCCTTTGCGGCAATAGGTAACAAAATTTTTCAAAAATTTGAGTCCGTCGGCGGCGCTTTTTTCGGGATGAAACTGACAGCCGAAGATATTGTTTTTTTGAACAGCCGCCGGCAGGTCGAGCCCATAATGGGTTTTGGCGACTCGAGCAGCAGAGTCGGAAATCTCGGCGTAAAAAGAATGAGCGAAGGCAAAATATCTGCCTGGCCGCATGTCCTCTAAGAGTGCCATTCCGGCCGGAATCTCGACGTAGTTCCAGCCCATGTGCGGGATTGTCAGACCTAATGTTTTAGGAATGGGAACTACCTTGCCTGCTATCAGTCCCAGACATCGATGGGTGCCCATTTCGTAAGATTCCTCAAATAACAGCTGATAACCTACGCAAATGCCCAGCAGGGGTTTGCCGGCCTGTGCCTCCTGACGAATCACTTCCGCAAGGGGGGCGAGTTTTTGCATAGCATAGCCGCTGGCCCCTACGCCGGGTAAAATCAGACCTTCTGAACGGCGGATTTCCTGCGGCTCGCACGAAACCTGAATGTCTGAGCCGATGTATCGGAATGCATTGATCACACTCCGCACATTTCCAACACCATAATCGATAATCACCAGCATAGAAACCAATCTCAAAAGAAGACAGAATCATTCGAAAGCGAACTTGCCGACTTTTTGAACGAGCTGACGGGCCATGCTGCATCTGCTGCCAGAATAAGCCGGCTTGTCTGTGTCAAAGTCCGCCCTGTCCGCTTTTGTGCCGCCGTTGGCGTGTCGAACCCGCGTGAAAAATGCTTTCGCATTTTTGCGTGTTCTCATCCCGCCCTGCGTTTTCCCAAGTCCCTGCATAACTGTACAACGGAGAGGGCGGGATTCGCTTCGCGGCCCGCCGTTGGCGTGTCGAACCCGCGTGAAAAATGCTTTCGCATTTTTGCGTGTTCTCATCCCGCCCTGCGTCTTCCCAAGTCCCTGCATAACTGTACAACGGAGAGGGCGGGATTCGAACCCGCGGTGCCCCAAAGGGGCACACTGGTTTTCGAAACCAGCTCGATCAGCCGCTCCGACACCTCTCCAAAAAAGGCAAAACTATCCTGTTTGGCCTTGCGTGCTGTTTACCATATCATTTTTGAGAGATTTTTGCAATTGTTAAGGCGGTTTTTCCAGGGGGATTGGGATCGATTTATAGTCGGATTATGTCTGATTTTTTTCGGCAGACGAATTTGGCTGCCGCCCCTGCCCCAATAGCCAGCGCAAGGACCAGCAGACCACCGAGAATCCCTGAAATGCTCGTGCCGATATCGACGCTCGGCCAGGATTGGCCGGATGATTCTGTTTCTGCTGTGTTTTTGAAGGTATAATCCGGCAGGAGAGCGGTTTTGTCCTGAATTTGCGAAAGGGTGGTGTGGACTGCTTTTTCGGGGGATTCCAGTTCTTCTTTGCCTGAAACGCGGAACATCGACCATTCGAGGCCGTCCGGATGGGTGGAGGCGAACCAGCTGGCGACTCCGCCTAGCAGGAGCGCTGCCGTCAGAAGCACAACCGCCATTTTGCGGATTGGCCGTTGGGAAACGGTTGTTTCCTGAGCAAGCAAAACTTCGGGTTTGTGCTGGAGTACAAACATAATGACTGCTGCCGTCGCAAGGCCTTCTACAATTCCGACAGCCAAATGAATAGGAAGCATCGCCAAGAGAAACATCCCGAAAGGCAGCTCGCTGATGCCTGAAAAAACCGTCTCGAGGACGACAGAGAAGGCGCCCAGTTCGATACCTGCGACAGCCGCCAACAGCGAAGCCCGGAAAACCCGTTTGCGGGAAGGGGTTTTCCCGGCAAGCGGCTGATAAATCAGCGGGTATGCGACAAAACAAGTCCAAAAACCCATATTGAAGATGTTGCAGCCCAATGCGAGCAGGCCGCCATCAGCAAAAAAGAGGGCCTGAATGACCAGGATTGAGGCCATGACTACGAAGCCGGCCCACGGTCCTAACAGGATGGCCAGCAGAAGACCCCCGACGATGTGGCCGCTGGAGCCGGTGGCGGGGATGGTAAAGTTTATCATCTGTGCCGCGAAGACAAATGCTCCGGCTACGCCCATGAGGGGGATTTTGGTTTCCTGGAACTCGGTGCGGATTTTTCTGCAGCTGCCGGCGAGCAGGGCGGCGCTTACGGCTCCCATTGTTCCGCCGACGGCCGGTGAAAGCAAAGCATCTGCCATGTGCATAGAAGACCTCCTGCTGATTTGATGGGTTAGAATGTCAGCAGCGTTCGAACACCGAACACCAATGCGTCGTTTGAATCGCCGGTGCCGCCTGGGTTGGCTGCGTACTGAAGGGATGGCGTAATGAAGAGCCAGCCGGCGGCCTTCAGCGAATAATACACTTCGAGAACGCTTTCAAAGTCTTTTGTGAATGGACTGGCTGACCTGTCAGTCAGCGCTCCGTGGGCATAGCCGATGCCGAGCACATCTGCGGGGCGGCCTTCCAAAAGCCCTTCATACTGAATACCGCCGCTGAAAAAGTTGGTGACGGCGTTGCATCGTCCGTTTGCGTATCCATAGCGGAAAAAAGCACCCAGGCCCTGTGTATCGGCGGGGTCGCTGCTTTCCCGCGTGAGCATCTGGTCGAAACTCAGGTAGCAGCCGGTGTCATCGCGATAAAAGCGGCTCTCGTCGAGACTGGGTTTCGGCTGGCCATCGTACCAAATGCCGGCCCGATAGACGCCGGGCAGCGGCCCATTGGCTGAATCCAATTGCGGCAGGATGCCGGTTTCAGCCATTGTAATGAAATAATCTTCGTCGTGGAAGGCGGTATTCAAGCCGCTTTCCCGCTTATCTGCCTGGGCGTCTGCGGCACCGACGGATACATACCAGTTTTCAACGGGTGACCAGAGGACGATGGCTCCGATGCCGTAGTCCGGAAAGGGAATGGTTGGGTTGTTAATCAGAGCCGAATTGAGAAACTGGGTGTTTTCGTCGTTGGCATAGCGGTTGGAGTCGAAGGATACCATGCTGCCGCGGCATTCAAATCCGCCGGTCATATCCAGTTTTCCCATCCGTACCTGGAGGGTGTCATCCCACAAACTTTGCTGATACCACAATTCGATGATATTAAAGGCCTCGCGAGGGGCAAAATCTCCGTTAACGCCAAAGAGGGACTGGATGGAAGTTTCGTCGATATCCTTTCGGGACCAGGTGCCCTCCGAGTGCATATAAATTGTCCCGCCCTCGATGCCGGCCAGCGTTTGAAGGTCGAATTCCATTTCCAGGTCAAAACTGCCGGACCAGCGGCCCTGATGGCGGTGGGTGCTTGTGCCGCCGTGCGTGTTCTGCTGATAGATGTTTGTGATGCTCAGGCCGATATCGATTCCCGACGGCTGAAGGGCATCGGCGAGTCCCCGGAAGCCGTCCGTCAGCGAGGGCCTCTGCCAAAAATCGTTTGTTTCCTCAGAAAAGGCGGGATGCACGACGGTCAACAAAGACAAAACGACAAGAACAAGGCCGGCATTCTTCACAATTAATCCTTTCTCCATGGCTGCTGATTTGTCTGCGAGTTAACGCTTTCGGTTTACGGCAGGCATAAAGTATAAGAATTGTGCGGCCGGTTCAATTAAAAATTCTTTTTCGGCGGAAGGTTTCAAATCAGCGGTTGAAATTCCGGCGGGATTTTTTGTGATTTCTGCGGAGCAGCTGATGTCGGCGGGTCTGTTTTACATCTGTTCGGGGGTTTCGATACCAAGCAGATTGTCCATTCCATGATGAATGATGCGGGCGGTCAGTTCGCATAAAAGGAGTCGGCTCGGCCGCAGTGCGGCGGGGGCGTCGAGGACGGGACAGACGCTGTAAAAACGGCTGAAGGTCTGGGAAAGGTCGTACAAATAAGAGGTCAGCAGGTTCGGGCGGTATTGGGCGGCGGCTGTTTCGATGGCCTGCTCGTACTGAATCAGTTTTTTGGCCAGGTCCAGTTCCGCCGGCTCGGCCAGAGAAATGGTTTTGATGCTGTTGAGTTCTTCGTCAATGTTCAGGTCTTTTTCTGCGGCCTTGCGTTCAATGGAACGGATGCGGGCATAGGCATACTGCATATAGGGGGCGGTGTTGCCGTCCATGGCGAGCATTTTTTCAAAACTGAAGATGTAGTCTGTGTCGCGGTTGTTGGCATAGTCGGCGTATTTGACCGCTCCAATGCCGACAGCGCGGGCGACGGCGTCTTTCTGGGAGTCGGGGAGGGAGGGGTTTTTCTCCTCGACGACGGCACGGGCTTTTTCGACGGCCTCTTCGAGCAGTTCTTTGAGTTTTACGGTGCCGCCTTCGCGGGTTTTGAATGGCCGTCCATCGGGACCGAGCATTGTGCCGAAGGTTACGTGAACCAATTCTACGCGGCTGTCCGTCCAGCCGGCCATCTTGGCCGTTTCAAAGAGCATCTGGAAATGAAGCATCTGGCGGGCATCCGTGACATAGACAATTTTGTCCGCTCCTAACTGCCGAATGCGATAGCGGAGGGCGGCAAGGTCTGTCGTGGCGTACAAGTATGCCCCATCTGACTTCTGAATGATAAACGGCAGGGGGGCGCCTTCTTTGCTTACAAATCCTTTGGGGAAGATGCACAGTGCGCCTTCTGACTCGACCGCCAGGGCCTTATCCTTCAATTCCTTCATTACATCCGCCAGTTTGTCCGCATAAAAACTTTCCGGCCGTTCATCTTCAGGCCGGAGGGTGACCCTCAGTAATTCATAAATCGGCTGATAATGACGGCGGGACTGTTCGACAATGTGCTGCCAGAGACGAATGGTATCGGGGTCATGGCTGTGCAGTTTAACCACTTCGCTGCGGGCAAGCTGTTCAAAAGCCGGGTCCTGCTCGGTTTTCTGCTTGGCGTTCTGATAGAAGCGTTCGAGGTCGGCTATCGGCATTTCCTGCGGATTGCGGAGAATATCGGGAACCTGCGTTTTCAGATAGGCGGTGAGCATTCCGAACTGGGTTCCCCAGTCGCCGATGTGGTTTTGGCGAATGACGCGGTGGCCTTCGAATTGATGGACGCGGGCAATCCAGTCGCCGATGATGGTGCTTCGCAGGTGGCCGACATGCATTTCTTTGGCAATGTTGGGGCCGGAATAATCGACGACAATAGTTTTCGGCACAGGCACCGGTTCGATTCCCAGCCGCTGCGGGTCCTGGAACATTCCGAGCAGCCGCTGCTGGAGCAGGGAGGTCTTCAGCCGAAGATTGATAAAGCCCGGGCCGGCGATTTCCGGTTTTTCGCAAAGGTCATCTATCTGAAGTCGGCGGAGAACCTGTTCGGCCAGCTGCCTTGGATTGGTTTTGATTTGCTTAGCGGCGGCCATGATGCCGTTGACCTGATAGTCGCCGAAGGCCGGATTTCTGGAGACGGTTACCATTGCCGCCACGTCCGAGCGGCCAGCCGCCTGGCGAAGGGCCTCGGAAATACGGTCTTCTAAGATATGAAGAAGATTTTCCATCGGTCAAGAGGGTTGGGTGGGGGTCAGCCGCTCCGCATCGCCCCAGAGCATTTCGAGATCGTAATAGGCCCGTGTTTCTTCATTGAAGAGATGGATGACTACATCTACAAAGTCGAGGAGAATCCAGCGTCCCTGTTCATAGCCGGCTCGTCCGAATCGCTGGAGGTCATAGCCGCCGGCGGCTTCTGATATCTCGTCGGCGACGGCGCGGGCCTGCCGGTCGCTGGTGCTGGTGGCGATAACAAAGTAATTGGCCGCGGGGCTGATTTTCCGCAAGTCGAGAACAAGAATATCGCTGCAGTGCCGGTCGCGGGCAATCGTCGCCGCCGCTATCGCAAACTGTCTGTCGAGAGGAACAGAAGGTTTTTGGGTTTTTCGCTTGACCGGTGCTTTGCCGGTCGTTTTTTTCGTTGTTTTTTTGCCTGTCAAGCGGTTTTCCTCGCCGAGTTTTCTCTCACATTAAAAACGGGAGCGACCTTAAGGCCGCTCCCGATAGAATACGCATTGGAAGGTGGTTCGTCAATGGTGTGGTGCTCAATTTCCGATGTGGAAGACACGGCTGAACCACTCTCCGATCATCGGGGAAAACTTTATCACGACTCCGCTGAAGACCACGCTGACCATGGACATGAGCTTAATCAGGATGTTCAAACTTGGACCGGCGGTGTCCTTGAACGGGTCGCCGACCGTATCGCCGATGACGGCCGCTCCGTGGATGGGATTTTTCGTGCCGTCGGGCAGTTTTTTGCCGCCGTAGGCGCCCTTTTCGATGTACTTTTTGGCGTTATCCCAGGCGCCGCCGGAGTTGTTGAGGGTGATGGCCAGGACGAAACCGGTCGTCAGGCCGCCGGCCAGAAGGCCCATCACGCCCGGCACTCCAATGAGCAGTCCGGTCAGTACCGGTACGATAATGGCCATCAGGGAGGGCAGCATCATTTCCCTTTGTGCACCGGCGGTGGAAATGGAAACGCAGCGGGCATAATCGGGCTTATCTGTCCCTTGCATAATACCGGGTTTTTCCTTGAACTGACGGCGTACCTCATTGACCATGGCGCCGGCGGCTCGTCCGACGGCTTTGATGGCCATGGCGCAGAATACGAATGACATCATGCCTCCGATGAAAAGACCGCAAATCAGTTTCGGATTCATAATTGTCAGATCGAAAGCACGTACAAAGTCTGTCACGGAAGCGGTCTTGACCGAAGCCGTTGTAAACAGGACTTCTCCTACGCGGAACGTGCCGTCATGGGCGATTGACATCTTCTTAATCCAGACGCGGATTTCTTCGAGATAGGCCGACAACAAAGCCATTGCTGTCAGGGCTGCTGAACTGATAGCAAACCCCTTTCCGGTGGCGGCGGTGGTGTTGCCCAGGGCGTCCAGTGCATCCGTTCGTTTGCGAACTTCTTCGCCCAGGCCGCTCATTTCCGCATTGCCTCCGGCGTTGTCGGCGATGGGACCATAGGCATCGGTGGCCAGCGTAATGCCGAGAGTGGACAGCATGCCGACCGCTGCAAATCCGATTCCGTACAATCCCATTGAAATGTCGGTGAAGCCGCCGGCGCTTGCGAACGCCACCAAAATACCTATCACCGTGGTAACAACGCACCATCCTGTCGAATACATTCCGACGGCAAAGCCCTCGAGGATTACCGTTGCCGGCCCCATCAGTGCCTGGGCGGCGATGCCTTTGGTGGGTTTGTATTCATCGGAAGTGTAATATTCTGTGATTTGGCCGATAATCACACCGGCTGCCAGACCGGCTATAATGGCGCCGCAGATACCCCACGTGATTATATTCAGGGCCGCCATAATAATCAGGGCAACGAGTATCAAAGCGGAACTGCTGCCTGTGCCCAGCAAAAGGGCTCTGAGCAGATTTTTCTGGGAGGCGCCTTCTTTGCATCGGACCATAAAGATGCCGATGATAGACAATACGATGCCGATGCCGGCCACAATCATCGGAGCCAGGACGGCCGTCAGAGGAGAAAGGCCTTTGGCCTGCAAAATGGCGGCGGGCAGAGATGCCCCCAGTGCTGCCGTTGCCAGAATTGAGCCGCAGTAGCTCTCGTAGAGGTCGGCGCCCATTCCCGCCACATCACCGACGTTATCGCCGACGTTGTCGGCAATCGTCGCCGGATTGCGCGGGTCGTCTTCCGGGATTCCTGCTTCGACCTTTCCTACGAGGTCGGCTCCTACATCCGCCGCCTTGGTATAGATGCCGCCGCCGACACGGGCAAACAAGGCCTGTGTGGAAGCTCCCATACCGAAGGTAATCATGGTGGTGGTAATTTCAACCAGTTTCTGGCTCGGGTCCATTCCCTGGCGAACCAGGTAGAAATCGCCGAACAGTTTGAGGCCTTCTCTCATGTGCTCGGCTGTATAAACCAGTTTGTCGAGAATCAGATACCAGAGGGTAATATCCAGCAGGCCGAATCCAACCACTACCAGCCCCATCACAGCACCGCTGCGGAAGGCCACCTGCAGGCCGCGGTTCAAGCTCTCGCTGGCACCCTGGGCTGTTCGGGAGGAAGCGTTGGTTGCCGTCTTCATTCCGAGAAAGCCGCACAGGCCGCTGAAGAAACCGCCGGTTAGAAATGCCACCGGCACAAAGGGGTTCTGGATTCCATAATAAGATAAGACGGCGAAAATAATAACGAGGATCGCAAATACAATCGCTACAACCTTGTATTGGCGTCTTAAATAGGCATAAGCACCTTCCCGCACATAGGCGGCAATTTCGATCATTTTCGCATTGCCCGCCGGGGCGGTCATCATCTTCTTGTAAAAATAAATGGCAAAAAACAGCGCCAGCATAGAACAAACCAAAGCACCCAGCGGGGCAATCCACTCCAACCCTATCCCACAGGCGGGTGTGCCTTCCTCTGCGAGGACTGGTGCTGAAGCCAGCAGCATTGCCAAGCCGCCTGCCAACAAAGTACTTTTTGTTTTCACCTGTTCATCCTTTCCAGAAAACATTATTGATTGTTTTTGATTTCCTCTAAAAAATTGTAAACAGTGTACATTTTCCCTGTTTTTTTTCAACTCTAAAAAGAGGCCGGAACGTCTTTTCATCCTGTCGGGGCTCCCCGAAGCCCGGCGGTTTTTTTCTTATGTATGGTAATCTGCGTTAATCCTTATATATTCAGGACTTAAGTCGCATCCCATACAAAAATCGCTGAATTGACCGGCACCGAGATAGACGGTTATTGTGTGTTCTTTGCCGGCAATAATACGGGAAACCTTTTTCGGGTCAAATCGTACGGGCTTGCCGTTTCTGAATACCGGAATCTTGCCGATTTTACAAGTTAATTTTTGAGGATTGAGCTGAACGCCGCTGGAACCGACGGCACAAATAATGCGTCCCCAGTTGGGGTCTGCTCCATGGACGGCACACTTGACCAAGTCATAGTTTGCCACGGCTCTGGCTGCCTGGCGGGCTTGCTGCGGGGTGGCGGCCTGCTCAATCTGCACTGTAAACATCCGTGTGGCTCCTTCGGCATCGAGGGCCATTTGACGGGCCAAGTCCCGGCACAAATCGATGAGGGTTTCCTGGAAGCGCCGGAAGGCCGTCCCCTGTTTTTGAATGGGGCGATTGCCGGCAAGACCGGAGGCCAGAATCATCGCCGTATCATTGGTGCTTTGATGGCCGTCCACCGTGAGCCGGTTGAGCGATTGGTCAATGGCCTGCCGAAGGGCCCTGGCCAGGAGGGGCTTTCGGATGGCGGCATCTGTTGTCAGGACGCACAGAGTTGTGGCCATGTTGGGGCCGATCATTCCGGCTCCCTTGACGGTGCCGGCTAACGTGACGGTTTTGCCGTTGAGGGTGATGGTTCGACATGCGTTTTTCACCTTTGTATCGGTGGTCAAAATAGCCCTGGCGAAGTTCATTCCCGCCGAAGCGCTGCTGCTTAAGGAGGAAGCGGCTTTGTCAATGCCTTGCCGGACGGCGGCGATGGGCAGAGGGTGACCGATGATGCCCGTAGAGGCGATGAGCACTTGTTCCGTCTTTGCCTTCAGTAAAGCGGCGGCCTTTTGGCACATCTTTTTGGCATCCGCAAGGCCGCGGGCGCCTGTGCAGGCATTTGCGTTGCCGCTGTTGAGAACGGCACCGCAGATTCGAGCGCTTTGGATATGTTCCCGGCAGACGCTTACGGCGGCGGAGACAATTTTATTGGTGGTGAAGACGGCAGCTGCCTGCGCCCCCGTCGGGCAATGGAGCAGTGCCAGGTCGGGTTTGCCGCCGGTCTTAATCCCGCAATGGAGGCCGGCCGCCAGAAAACCCTTCGGTGCAGTAATGGTCTGATTTTTCATGGCTGATTCCTTATGAATGATTGGTTCGCAGAGGTTGGTTGGGTTTTTCAGTCAATTCTATAGAACCGTTCGCTTTCGTGAACGTTCATCATCAATCTCGTCCGGCCCGTTGGTCAAAATGCCTTGTATAGCCAAATCGCGGAAGGGGGCGGCAGGGTCATAAAATGTTCGGCTTACGTCCACCGTATTGAGTAGCAGACTTTCCTGATGCTCAGGGCATTGGTTGAGGATTCTTCCATCCGGCTCGATAAAACAGGAAGGATATGGACAATACCAGCCGCAGGCATTGACCATGCTTACCCAAAAGCCGTTGTTGGCGGCGTTGGCCTGCATTGTTTGACGCATAATCTCCGAGTGAATGCTCGGACCCTGCTGGCGGGCATTGTAAAAGGATTGGAAAATCACCTTGACGCCTTCTTGGTACAAGGCCCTGTAAAGTTCAGGAAAGCGAAGGTCAAAGCAGATGAGAAGGGAACATTTGACGCCGTTGATGTTAAAATAGACAAAATGATTGCCTGGGGTGTAATGTTTCAGTTCCCATTCTGTGCAGAATCGTTTGTCGTAGCGATCTGCTATGCTGCCGTCAGGGGCGATTAGGTACAGGCAGTTGTGCGGCTTATTGGGTTCGGTAAGCCGATGGCTGGATCCTAATACCAGCCAAATCTTCAGACGGGCCGCCAGTGTCGCCAGTTCGAGGGTCTTTTCCTTCAGGAGTTGCCAGTTAAACGTGGTGAAATTCTCAAAGTCCACGCCTGCATATCCGCTGAGGGCGCACTCTGGAAAGTGGGCAATGTCGGCGTTTTCTTCGGCTGCCCGGCTCATCAGGGATGCTATTTGCCTGGCATTGGCGGAAATATCGCCGCAGACCGGAAACTGACAGCTCGCTATACGTAGAGTTCCCTGATTCATTTTTCCCTGCAAACAATCGAAACGATGGACTATCCTTGTGATTTAGTCGAAAATCTTAAAACACGAACCTTGGTAGGATAAAATTACCATTCGACGGGCGTAAATCAAGAGAAAATAACTGGGGCAGGGGATTTGTCAATGGCTGCGCAGACGGGCAAGCGGCTTTGAGTTTTTTAAGAACACTTCCGTGCTTAACCGTAGAAGGTGTTTCTTTTTTCCTTGGAGGTTGGAATGTCGGGTTGAAAGGGGAATGCAGATTGGATTCGGCTCAAAAACAAAAGAGGATTTTGCAGGAACTGCAAAATCCTCTTTGTGTGCCATAAGCAGACAACTGCTATTTTTTCTTCTTGGCGACTTTCTTTTTGGCTGTTTTTTTCGCGGCTTTTTTTACGGCTTTCTTTGCCATTCTTCTGTCACCTCCTTTCAAGTTTATTCTGAACTCTGCTTTTCTTTGCTTTGCCAAAGAGCTCTTTATTTATTCTGCTATTATACAAAATTATCGACAAAAAGTTCAAGATTCCTTCATTTTTTTCGTCTCTGCGTTGGTTGGAATGTTCGAAAAAAGATTTCTGAATCTGCTTGTGTCATTCTCTGTTGGTAAGGAAGAGAGGTACTTTCGGCAGATTCTCCGACAGTTTTCCTTTTCTTAAAATGGATTGAAAAGGGGTTTTGAATGCAGTATTTGAAGGAGTTGAAAAAATGCTCGTTTTCCGGCGAACCTGTTTGTCTGTGCCGAAGCTTTGCTGACAGGTCGAAGGGAAGATGCTGTTCTGTTCATCAAAAAAATTTACGATTTTCGAAAAATAATTCTTTGTGTATGATACAATCATAGAAAGTTTCCACAGGTATTTGTGAGTTTCTGAAGAATGAAGAACAGGATAATTCTTTTCGGCGGCACCTTTGATCCGATTCATCTGGGTCATATTCGGGCGGCGGAGGCCGCGCAGCAATACCTGGATGCTGAGCGGGTGATTTTTATTCCGGCCCGCCGCTCTCCTTGCAAGCTGGAGCCCCCCTCCGCCTCGGAAGAGGACCGTCTTCGAATGGTTCAGCTGGCCATTGAAGGGCATGAAGGGTTCGAGGTGAGTGATTGTGAGTTTCATCGTCCTGCCCCCAGTTATACCGTTGAGACGGTGCAGGAGTTTCGGGAGCGGTTGGGTTCTGAGGCGGACTTGTTCTGGCTGCTGGGGGCGGATGCAGTCAAAGACCTGCCTCGCTGGTATCAGATCGATCGGCTGATGGAGCTTTGCCGCATGGCCGTGATGTACCGGGCGGGATATCCAAAGCCGGATTTTTCCTTGTGTAAGCCCTATTTTACCGCCGAGCAGATTCGCTCGCTGGAGGAAAATGTGGTTCCCGTGCCGCTGGTGGATATCAGCAGCAGCGAAATCCGGCGGCGTCTGGCCTGCGGTCAGGATGTGAGCGATAGGGTGCCTGCACCGGTTGCAGAGTATATCCGCCGCCGTCGTCTTTACGGTTGCGGCTGCTGACCAATCCGCCGTAAAAACTCTTCTTCGTCGATGACTTCGACTCCCAACTGGCGGGCCTTTTCAAGTTTGCTGCCTGCGTCCTGACCTGCTACGACAAAAGAAGTCTTTCGGCTTACGGTGGAAGAGGGCTTGCCGCCATGGGCCTTGATGGCCTGTTCAATCTGCTGTCGGGTGAAGTGTTTGAGTGTGCCGGTAACGACGATTGTCTTGCCGGCCAGCGCATCGGACTGTTTGACTTGTTCGGTTGTCGGGCATACACCTGCCGCCAGGAGTTCACGAAGCACCCGTACATTTTCGGGGTTGTGAAAGTATTCATAGATACTCTGGGCGACGACGGGGCCGATTTGTTCGATGTTCTGTAATTGTTCGGGGGTTGCCTCCATCAGGGCTTCGAGTGAGCCGAATGCGTCGGCCAGTATCTGGGCGGTCTGGGCTCCGACATTGCGGATTCCGAGGGCTGCGATGAGCCGCCAAAGCGGCCGACGTTTGCTTTTTTCGATGCTCTCAAGCACATTGGAGGCGCTTTTGGTGGACATCCGCTCCAGCGAGGTCAGCTGGTCCAGTCGGAGGCGGTACAAATCCGCATAGGTTTTCACGAGACCGCGGCTGACCAACTGGTCAATCAGGGCCGGGCCTAAATGCTCGATATCCATCTGTCCTTTGCCGGCAAAATGCTCCAGACGCTCGCGTATCTGGGCCGGACACTGCGAATTGGTGCATCGCAGATAGACCCCGTTTTCGTCTTTTTTCACAGGGTGGCCGCAGGCGGGGCATCGGGTGGGGGGCACAAAAGGTTTGCTTTCAGCCGGATTCCGCTTTTTGACAGCGACCACCTGAGGGATAATCTCGCCTGCCTTTTCCACGAGGACGGTGTCGCCGCATCGGACATCGAGTTTGGCCAGCCAATCGAAATTATGCAGACTGGCGCGCTTGACGGTGGTTCCCGCCAGCTGAACGGGTTTGAGGTTGGCTACCGGCGTGAGGATTCCTGATTTGCCGACTTGAACATCGATGGATTCCACGATGGTTTCGGCCTGTTCGGGGGCGAACTTAAAGGCGATGCACCAACGGGGGGCCCGTCCGGTATAACCCAGCATCTCCTGCTGGTCATATCGATTCACCTTTACGACAATGCCGTCGATTGGATAGGGCAGGTGTTCCTTTTTGCCGGCCCAGGTTCGGCAGTATTCAATGACTTCATTAATCGTCCGGCAAAGGCGGATATGTTCATTGACGGGGATTCCAAATTCGATAAGTTTCTTCATGGATTCAAAATGCGTCGGTGCCAGAGGGCGGCTTATCTGTCCGAGGGCATAGGCAAAAAAGGCCAGTTTTCGGGTTGCCGTAATTCGGGGGTCGAGGAGTTTCAGAGAGCCGGCGGCTGCGTTGCGAGGATTGGCAAAGGTCGGCTCCCCGGCCTCCATCCGCTGCTCATTCAGTTCCTCGAACGCCTTTTTGGGCATATAGACTTCGCCGCGTACCTCAAGAATCTCCGGGGCCTTGTCTGCGTTTTTGAGCAGGAGGGGAATCGCCCGAATTGTCCGCACATTGGCCGTTACGTCATCGCCTGTCCAGCCGTCTCCGCGGGTGGCGGCCTGCTGTAGAATGCCTTTTTCATATCGCAAACTGATGGCCAGTCCGTCGATTTTCAATTCGGCCGTATAAGAATATTCAGCCCCCTCAAGTGCCTTGGCCACTCGCCTGTCAAATTCACGCAGTTCCTCTTCACTGTAGGTGTTGTCGATGCTGAGCATCGGGATTGAGTGCCGAACCGGTGTAAAGCCCTCTATCGGGCGTTCGGGTACCCGTTGGGTAGGCGAGGTCGGATCAATCAATTCCGGATGTTCTTCTTCCAGCCGTTTGAGTTCGGCCAAAAGCCGGTCATATTCCCTGTCGGAAATTTCGGGGGCGTTGAGAACATAATAAAGGTAATCGTGCCGGCGGATTTCTTCCCGCAGCTGCTCGATTCGTTTTTTGACGTCGGTCGTGGATGTTTCTTGTTTCTTCATTTCTTTGTCGGTTTCTCTGTTGCCTTCTGATTTTCCGAGCCGCAATGTCCCAATTTGGAGAAAAAAGAACTCCTCGCATTTTGGACACATTAGCGGGCTGGTCTCCTTGGTGCCCTTCCAAATAATCAAATCATTTTGCTGTACGCCCTGCCGCTCGTCAACTTGATTCTATAAAGGAAATCGGGATTTCGCATCTGAATACAAGCAGGAAAAGGTCTGGAAACCGAACCATGGAAACCGGCCAAAGAAAAGGAATGCTGCTGTTGGGAGGAATTTTTGGATTTTCTGAGAGTTCGGATGTGTTTTGGAGACATAGGGTATCATTTTTTTGTCCGATAACCCAGTGATGTTTTGGATTTGCGGATTTTTGCGGGAGAGAATCGTTTCCGAAAAACGCCTTTTCGGTTACAATGCGGGCCATGAAAAGTCGGACAAAACATTGGGTTGAATTGGATAAACAATATCTGTGGCATCCCTTTACCCCGATGACCAGCTGGCTGGCAGAAGAACCAGTCATTATCGAGCGGGGGGAAGGATTCTTCCTTGTCGATACGGAAGGCCGCCGCTGCATTGACGGCGTCAGTTCCCTCTGGTGCAATGTACACGGTCATTGTGTGCCGGAAATCAATAAGGCCGTTTGCGAGCAGCTGGAGCGGATTGCCCACAGCACACTGCTGGGACTTGGGCAGACCCGTTCTATCGAACTGGCCGAGAAACTGGTGCAGCTGGCTCCCAAAGGGCTGACCAAGGTCTTTTATTCCGACAGCGGGGCCACCTCTGTTGAAATTGCCCTGAAAATGGCCTACCAATATTGGCATAATCTCGGCTGTCGGGAGCGGACACGCTTTATTGCGCTGCACGATGCCTACCATGGGGACACCATCGGGTCGGTGAGTGTCGGGGGGATTGAATTGTTTCATGGTATTTTTAAGTCCCTTTTGTTTGAGACCTATTTTGTCCCCAGCCCGCATCCTTACCGATTTGACGGCACGGCGGAACAATGTGTTCAGTTTTCGCTGGAAAATATGGAGTATCTGCTCCATCGCCATCAGGGGAAGATTGCGGCGATTCTGCTGGAGCCGCTGGTGCAGGGGGCGGCGGGGATGCTCGTTCATCCGCCGGGCTTTTTGAAAGAAGTGCGGCGGCTGGCTGACCAATATAATGTTCTGCTGATTGCCGATGAGGTGGCGACCGGATTCGGGCGGACGGGGCGGATGTTTGCCTGTGAGCATGAACGGGTCTGTCCGGACCTGATGTGTCTGGCCAAAGGCATTACCGGCGGTTATCTTCCGCTGGCCGCTACGCTGACAACTCAGGAGGTTTTTGATGCCTTTTTGGGCCGGCCGGAGGAGTGCAAAACGTTCTTTCACGGCCATACTTATACCGGCAATGCGCTGGGATGCGCTGCGGCGATTGCCTCACTGAAACTGTTTGAGAAACACCGCGTTCTTGAGCGGATGCCTCCGAAAATCGCGGCTATTCGGGCTTCGTTGGCGCGGATTCGTCCGATGCCCTATGTCGGAGATGTCCGCCAGTGCGGGATGATGGCAGGGATTGAACTGGTTAGCAATCCGCAGACCAAAGAGCCGTTTCCGTATGGGCAAACCGTCGGGGCTAAGGTGTGTGCGGCGATGCGGCGGCGGGGGGCGCTGATGCGTCCGCTGGACAATGTCATCGTGCTGATGCCGGCACCGGCGATGGATTTGCATACGCTGGAGACGCTGCTGGGGATTGTGGAAGAGACGATTCGGGAAGAACTGCCGAAGATTGCGGGGGAACTGTAAATGGCCTTGGGACTGGATTTGCCGAAGGCGGCGGGGCTGTTTGTAACGGGGACGGATACCGGCGTTGGCAAGACGCTTGTAGCCGGCGGGATTGCCCATTTGCTGGCGCAGGAGGGGCTGAAGGTCGGTGTTTTTAAGCCCGTTGCCACCGGCTGCCGACTTACGCCGGAAGGATGGGTCAGCGAGGACGCCCGATTTTTGTCTGCTTGTGCAGGGGCGGATTGGCCTATGGAGGTCATCAACCCGGCGGCGTTTCAGATTCCGGCGGCTCCGATTGTCTGCAGCCGTCTGGAAAATCGTCCGGTTGATTATGAACGGATTGCGCAGGCCTATCGGCAATTGTGCATGCAGAGCGATGCGGTGATTGTAGAAGGCATCGGCGGGGTGATGGTTCCGCTGACCGAGACGGAAACGATTCTTGATTTGGCTGTGGAGTTTGATTTGCCGACGCTGGTTGTCGCCCGGCCGCAGCTGGGTACGATCAATCATACCCTGCTGACTATCAAGGCGATTCGCGATGCGGGCCTGCCGCTGGCGGGGGTGGTTATTAGCGGCTATGATGCCGCCGAAGCGGATGAGAGCGAAAAAATCAGCCCGGAGATTATTGCTCAAATAGGGCAGACGACGGTTTTTGCCGTGATTGGGTATGATGAGCAGGCATCTGTAGAAGAAGGCCGGCTGGGTATGCTGGTGCCGGAGGCACTGGCGATGTGGGATTGGAAATCGCTGATTCAATGCTGATTGTGCAAAAGGAAAGGGAACCACTATGAGAGAGCGGATTTGCAGATGGCTGCTGGCGCTGGTGCTGTGCGGGAGTGTGTCTGCCGAGGCACCGTGGAAAATGCTGTTCAACGGCAAAGATTTAACCGGCTGGGAACAGAAAAACGGCCAGGCGCTTTATACGGTGGAAGACGGCCAGATTGTAGGGAGGACCGTTGTAAATACTCCCAACAGTTTTTTGTGCACGAAGCAGTTTTATTCGGATTTTATTCTTGAACTTGAGTTTCGGGTGGACCCGCGTCTGAACTCCGGCGTTCAAATACGTTCGCACAGCATTCCGGAGTACGGCAGCGGACGGGTCCACGGCTATCAGGTGGAAATCGACCCCTCGGAGCGGGCGTGGACAGGCGGGATTTATGATGAAGCCGGCCGCGGCTGGCTGGTTTCGCTGGAGGATAATCCGAAAGCCCGGGCTGCTTTTCGCCAAAATGAGTGGAATCATCTTCGCATCGAAGCCGTCGGCGATGTGATTCGGACGTGGATTAACGATGTGCCGGCGGTGCATTTGTCTGATACGGTTATGCCGACCGGCTTTATTGCCCTTCAGGTGCATTCCGTCGGCTCTGACAAATCCAAGGAGGGTATTCAGGTTCGCTGGCGGAATATCCGCATTATTGACGAGGGAGCGGCTGCCTTTTTGAGGCCGATGCCTTTGCCGCTTCGGAGTATGGATTATCAGCTGGGGAGTATTGAGGCGTCGGAGGGCTGGCGGTATCTGTTTGACGGCAAAAGCACTGCCGGCTGGCGCAGCGCGAAGGGGGAGCAATTCCCCGAACACGGCTGGGTTATTGACAATGGTGTGCTTAGTGTGCTCGAATCGGGCGGGCAGGAATCTGCCGGCGGCGGCGATATTATCACCGTCGGCACCTACAGCGATTTTGACCTGCGGCTGGAGTTTAAGTTGACCCCGGGGGCCAACAGCGGCATCAAGTATTTTGTCGATCCGAAGTTAAACCAGGGTTCCGGTTCGGCCATTGGTCTGGAATACCAGCTGCTCGATGACTTGCGTCATCCGGATGCCAAAGCCGGCAGCCATCCGAACAGCCGCACGCTTGCCTCGCTCTACGATTTGATTGCCGCCGACAACAGAGACATTCGGCCTATCGGTCAGTGGAATTATGCCCGCATCCTTTCGAAGGGCAATCATGTGGAGCATTGGCTTAACGGACGCCGAGTGCTTCAGTATGAACGCAAAACCGACGAGTTCCGAAAACTGGTTCAGGAAAGCAAATACAAAATCTGGCCCGGGTTTGGCGAGTGGGACAGCGGACACATTCTTTTGCAGGACCACGGCAATGCTGTTTCGTTCAAAAATATCAAAATCCGGGAACTGAAATAGAGGCGGGGCTACTCGTTAACTTGCAGCCGCCAGCGGGGCGGCACAAAAGATACCGTGCAGGGGCAGTTCAGCAGTGAGGTCATGTTGGCTGAGGTGAGTGTCTCTTGCGGGGTGCCGGCGGCGAGGACTTTGCCCTCTTTGAGAAGAAGGACGTGGGTAATCCAGGGGCCGATTTCCTCAATGTGATGAGTAACAAACAAAATGCAGGGTGCCCCCGGCTGAGCGGCGAGGTATTCGATGTCTTTGAGAAATCGCACTCGGGCGGCCGGGTCCAGTCCTACGCAAGGTTCATCGAGAATCAGCAGGGACGGCCGGCAGACCAGCGCACGGGCGATGATTACTTTCTGCTGTTCACCCTGCGAGAGGATTTGGTAGGGCTGGTGGGCGATGGATTCGGCACGCAGCTGAGCGAGGGCGGCCAGCGACTTGTTCATTTCCTCTTCGGTCGGGTTTCGATACAGTCCGAGCGTGGCATCCAAACCGGAGGCGACGACGTCGATTGCTTTATCCTGCGTGGGCAGGCGGTGCAGAAGGGCCGAACTGACCAGACCGATCATCCGCCGCAGTTTACGGATGTCGGTGGCGCCGAACTGCTGCCGGCAGACATTTACTTTGCCCGAAGTCGGCCATTCATAGCCGGTTAGAATTTTCAGAAGGGTTGTTTTTCCGGAGCCGTTGGCTCCCAGCAGGGCCCAGTGCTGTCCTGGGAGCACCTGCCAGTTGATTCCGTTCAAAATCGGCCGGTTTTTCCGATAAAAGCAAACCTGTTCAAGTTTTAAGACGGGCTCCATAGATGGCTTACACACACGAAAACGGCCGGCCGGTCAGGCGTTCGTAGGCCTCAATGTATTTGGCGGATGTTTTCTGCACGATGTCCTCCGGCAGTTCGACACCTGGGCCGGATTTGTTAAAGTGAATCTTTTCAAGATAGTTGCGGACGAACTGCTTGTCGAAACTTTCCTGGTCGCGTCCGGGCTGATAGGTGTCAGCCGGCCAGAATCGCGAGGAATCGGGCGTGAGCACCTCGTCGATCAGGATAATTCTCCCATCGAAGATGCCCCATTCGAATTTTGTATCGGCCAGAATAATGCCGCGTGTGCGGGCGTAACGGCCGGCTTTTTTGAAGATATCGACGCTTTTGTTCCGCACGAACTCGGCTTTTTGGCGGCCGAGAATTTCTGCACACTGCTCGAAGGAGATGTTTTCATCGTGCCGGCCCTGCTCGGCTTTGGTGGCGGGCGTAAAAATCGGCTCGGGCAGTTGTTCGCACTGCCGCAGTCCGGCCGGCAGCTGGATGCCGCAGACGGTTTGGTTTTGCTGATATTCCTTCCAGGCCGAGCCGGCCAGGTATCCCCGCACGACGCATTCAATCGGAAGGACCTGTGTTTTTTTCACAAGCATGGAGCGCCCGGCCAGCTGGTCGGGATAACTTCGAAACGGCTGCGGAAAATCTTCGATGTTCACCGAAATAAGATGGTTTTCGACGGTGTCGGCGAGAAAATCGAACCAGAATTTGGAAATTTGCGTCAGGACCTGCCCTTTGCAGGGAATGCCGGTTTTCATGATTACATCAAAGGCGCTGATGCGGTCGGTGGCGGCAATCAGGAGTTTATCGCCGAGATCATAAATATCCCGTACTTTTCCCCGGCGGACAGGCACACCAGGGATATTTGTCTGCATAATGACGCTGGGCATAGGATTGGTCTCCTGCTCTGGATTTTTATCGGCGGCTATCATAGGGGTTTCCGATGTGTTGTCAATCTTTTTCCAGCCGCCGGCGGACATCATTCCGTATGCGCTCGACTGTGCTGCGCACTTCGGGCAGATTCGGCAGAAAAGAGGCGATTGTGTCCAGATAGCGCTTCTCTGCGATGCGGGCCAGCGTCGGTTTGAAATTGATGTCATAGACCCAGCCGAGCAGCACAAGTTGGGCGTCGTGGAGTGTTTGGATTTGGCGATAGTCCACCAATTGACGCTGATGAAGGGCCTCAAGAACGCCGGCGCTGACGCGCGGCTCATCGGCAAACTCCACTTCCAAATCAAAATTGGCGGGGTCTTTGTAATACCGGGTGAAATTGTCTATGAGAAGACCCAGTACATCCAGTTTGTCGGCATCCCGCACCAGTTTGCAGAACAAGGCCGTCCGTTCGTCCAAATCCGTCGGCAGCGATTTAACGCCGTGCCGGCGAACGCTCTGGAGAAGGATTTCTTGTTCCTGGGGCTGAATATCTTTCAGTGCTTCTTCTTGCTGGAGTATCTGACAGCCCAGCAGGCCATGGTCAACGCTTTTAGGGTCGGCGTACGTTCGATAGCGCCGGAACTGTTCGAATCGTCCGACATCGTGGAGGAGGGCGGCCGCCTGGGCCAGCCGACCATCGCTTTCGCTGAGGTTTAAGCCGTGCAGAATAAATCGCATTTCCTGGCAGACACGGGCGGTGTGTTCTTCTTTGAGCCGGATATGCTTATCCAAATAAACATCCTGCCCGCCGCTGTAAAAACCGCTTACATAATCGGTAAACCACCGCTTCAGTTTTTCCAACTCAACAGTTTCCATTTTCAAACTCCCGATTTCCAAACACAAGAGCAACTATCATAACGGCTGTTGGACAAATCAGACAATTGAAAACTTTCTTGTTTTGCATTCCGGCGGGCAAAAACCTTGACAAATGGGTGCCGGCGCGGGTCAATAGAGTCGAACCCGATACCTGGTTATTTTCGAGAAAGGGGGTAAAACGATGAAGTACGAGTTAATAATGGCAGCGGCCGTTCTTGTTTGGGGAGGCAGCGGCTGCGCAGGACTGCATCAAACAGAGTCTTTGCGGGCTGAAAATCTTCGCTGCCAGCACCGTACCGAGCCGCTGGGGATTGATGATGTCAGGCCGCATCTGAGCTGGACTTTGCATTCCGACCAGCGTGATCAATATCAGACGGCTTATCAAATTCAGGCGGCTTCCCGAAAAGACCTTCTTGAAGCCGGCAAGCCGGACTTGTGGGACAGCGGCAAGGTCGAAAGCAAACAGATTTTTGATATTGTCTATGGCGGCCAGGCGCCGAAAAGCGGAATGGATTGCTGGTGGCGTGTGCAAGTCTGGGATCGGGACGGGCGGGCTTGCGGCTGGAGCCGGATTGCCCGCTGGACGATGGGCCTGCTGGAGTCGTCGGACTGGACCGCTCAGTGGGTGGGACTGGATGTGGAGGCCTCGCCCCAGCCGGTGCCGTCGGTTGTGCAGAAGGCCCAATGGATTTGGACAGAGCCGGGGGCTTCCGAGAGCGTGCCTGTCGGCAGACGGTTTTTCCGCAAAACATTTGAGGTGCCGGCCGATTGGGTTGTCAAGTCGGCTCGCGGCTGGATAACCGCCGATGATTTTGCGCAGGTTTATTTAAATGGTCATCTGGTTCAATCGTTTCATAATCATAAGGTGTTTGATGATGTTCGCCTGCAGGATTATCTTGTCAAAGGGCGCAATGTGCTGGCTGTTCTGGCGGCCAATGAAGGCCAGCAGCCCAATCCGGCAGGGCTTCTGGCGGCGGTGCATCTTCAGATGCTCGATGGCCGTGTGCTGGATTTTGTCAGCGACTCGAGCTGGAAGGCAGCGGACAAGGAGGCGGACGGCTGGCGGAAACCGGACTTTGACGATTCCGACTGGACAGCGGCGGTTGTTGTTGGAGCTTATGGGAGTGCTCCCTGGCAGGAAACCCGCCCTCATCAGATGGTTTTGCCGCCGGCGCGGTACCTTCGGCATGGATTTTCGCTTGCCGACAAACCGATTGAAAAAGCCCGGCTGTATGCGGCTTCGCTGGGGGTTTATCAACTGTATCTGAACGGTGAGCGAATCGGTGAAGATTTTCTTTCGCCGGGCTGGACGGATTATCGAAAACGGATTTATTATCGGACGTATGATGTCGGGACCTATCTCCGGCAGGGTTCCAATGCAGTCGGGGCGATTGTGGCGGACGGCTGGTATGCCGGCTATGTCGGCTTCGGACGGAGCCGCAATCATTACGGCAGCCGACTGCGCCTCCTGGCCCAGTTGGTTATCGACTACAAAGACGGCAGCCGGGATGTGATTGCAACCGGTCCGGACTGGAAGGCCTCGCTGGGACCGATTGTCTATGCGGACTTGCTGCAAGGGGAGTATTATGACAGCCGGCAGGAAATGCCCGGCTGGAGCGGGCCGGATTTTGATGACAGTGTCTGGAAGTCGGTTTCAGTCGGAGGGCAGGAGGTTCAGCCGCTGCTGCAGGCCGCGGTTTCCGAGCCGGTGAAGGTGTTTGCCAAAGTTCGGCCGGTGTCCGTCAGTGAGCCGGCCAAAGGCAAGTATGTGTTTGATATGGGACAAAACTTTGCAGGAGTGGTGCAAATCCGCGTGCAGGGCCGGCCCGGCCAGCGCATTGAACTGCGGCATGGTGAGCGGCTCAATCCCGACGGGACTGTGTATACGACCAATCTGCGCGCGGCGGCTGCGGAGGATGTTTATATCTGCAGCGGAAAGGGGAATGAAGTTTGGCAGCCGATGTTCACGTTTCATGGGTTTCAGTATGTTGAGATAACGGGGCTGGATTCTCGTCCCGGCCTGGATGCTGTTATGGGGCTTGCTTTCAGCAGTGATACGCCGGTTGTTGGACGTTTCGAGTGTTCGAATGCGATGGTGAATCGTCTGTATTCCAATATTATCTGGACGCAGCGAATGAATTTTATTGATATCCCGACGGATTGTCCGCAGCGGGATGAGCGGCTTGGCTGGACGGGCGATGCGCAGATTTATGTCCAGACGGCCTGCTATAATAATGATGTCCATGCCTTCTTTGTCAAATGGCTGACCGACTTGACGGACGCCCAGCGCAGCGACGGCCAGTTTCCGTCTTATGCCCCGCTGCGGAGAGAAAACCCCTCCGACGGCGGCCCGGCCTGGGCGGAAGCGGGCATTATCTGCCCGTGGATGATGTATTGGATGTATGAGGACCGCCGGCTCCTTGAGACTCATTATGATTCGATGAAGCGGTTTGTTGAGTTCTCTAAAAACCGATGCACGAAAGACCTGCTGCCGCCGAAGCAGTTCCACTGTTTTGGCGATTGGCTCCATATTGATGACCCGACACCCAACGAAATTATTTATATGGCGTATTTTGGCTATAGCAGCCGGCTGATGTCCCAGATTGCCGATGTACTGGGCTGCCGGGAGGATGCCGACCGCTATCAGCGTCTTTTTGAAGACATCCGAGCGGCGTTTCAGAAGGCCTATGTCCAGCCGGATGGACGCATTGCGGGCGATTCCCAGACGGTTTATGTACTGGCGATTGTATATGACTTGCTCACCCCTGCCCAGCAGGAGCAGGCCGGAAAGCATTTGCTGCGGCGGATTGAAGAACGCGGCGGCCATCTGTCCACCGGTTTTGTCGGCACCAAAGACCTGATGACGGCGCTGTCCAAAATCGGCCGCAGCGACGTTGCCTATCGGCTGCTGCTGAACGAGACTTTTCCCTCGTGGGGATTTACGATTCGGCATGGGGCGACCTCGATTTGGGAGCGATGGAACGGCTGGACGCCGGAGGAAGGGTTCGCCGACCCTGGAATGAATTCTTTTGCACACTATTCCTTTGGTGCAGTCGGCCGATGGCTCTTCGAGCAGGTCGGCGGCATTCGGCCGGAGACGGCGGGTTTTGAATCGTTTGCTGTATCTCCCCAGTTGGGAGGCGGACTTACCTGGGCCAAGACCTCGTATGAATCGATTCGCGGCCGGATTGTCTCCAATTGGGCGCTGGAAGGGGAGCGATTGGTTTTGGATGTCCAGGTCCCCCCGAATACGACGGCGAAGGTGCACCTGCCGGCTCAGCGGCCGGAGGACATTCGGGAAGGCGGCCGTGCCGTTGACCCGAACACCATCCGTCTGCTGGGACAGGAAAACGGGCGGGTGATTTTGGCTGTGCCGTCGGGGCGGTATCGGTTTACGGTTGAACCGTTCAAAGAATAGAGGAGTTTTTATGCCTACTGTAAAAGATGTAATTGTACGCAAACCTACTGCGGAAGAAGCCAAAGTCTGCAAAACCTGGCCGACCTGGAGTTGTCCGGCCAGCGAGTTTGAATGGGAATATACCCAGACGGAAAAATGCCTGATCCTCGAAGGCCGGGTAACCGTAACGGACAATCCCGATTCCGGCCGGTCTGTGTCGTTCGGGCCGGGCGATTATGTCGTCTTCCCCGAAGGGCTCCGATGTATCTGGAAGGTGACCGCTCCGGTTCGCAAGCATTACGATTTTGAGTGAGACTCTCTGCGGCGGCTGTGTATCGGTGCCGGCAATGGCAGGAAACTTTCTTAAAAACTGTCACGTTCCTGAAGCCGTGACAATTCTTCTTTGCAAAGTTTGATTTGCTGAGGGTCTGTCAGTCTGTCGAGGGCCGCCCGCAGATGGCTGACGGCCAATTGCGGTTTGTTCAGGTATCTGCTGTAAAGCAGGCCGAGCATCAGATGAACTTGTTCGGTTTGTTCGGCGCCTTTGTAATAGTTGAGGTACTTCTCATAAGCGCGGGCGGCTTCCTCCCAGCGGTCTGAGGCCATCAGTTGGTTGGCTACATCCAGCTGATACTGGCGCGGCAAGACCTGCGTCGGGTCGGCCTCAAGCAGTTCTAAATACAGTTCGGCGGCTTCGGAAGACTGATGCCGCCGCAGCAGGTCGGCAATTTCCCCGCGCATAGACTGGATGATGGGATCGGCTTGTTCGGGCTGCGGCGCAAGAGGGCTGCGCTGCGGTGCAGGGGCGATTTGGATTTCCGGCGAAGGGCCAAAGGGGTCGTATCCTCCTGCGACCATATTCCGAAATCGGCGCCGGCGATTCCACTGCTGGATCATTGACCAAAGGTCCCGGTGGTGGGGGTCTGTCTCTATCAGGCGAAGAGCCGCCAGCGCCATTGCAGCGGCAATGCCGAACAAGTAGCCGGCCAGATGGGCATCATAAGCGACGGCCGCCGGCGACAGACCAGGTTCGATAATATTGTCCCAGATAATCATCTTGAAAACGATAAAATAAAGCGCGCGAAATTCAACTGTGCCGATGAAGAAGAACCAGTACAGAACCGTAATCAGCGTATTCGGGAACAGCACCAGATAGGCGCCGGTTACGGCTGCGACCGCTCCGCTGGCTCCGAGCACCGGATAGGTATGAAAGAGCGAATGTCCGAGACCGGAAAAGACGGCTCCGGCCAGATAAAGACAGAGATAAGCCACATTTCCCAACCTGTCGTTGACGGCGTTTCCGAACAAATAGAGGAAGTACATATTTCCGAATAAATGGAGGATGTACATCTGGCGGCCGGCGTGAAGAAAGGCGTAGGTGACAAATTGCCAGATTTGCGGGCGCTGCGGCCAGAGCATAAAGTTTTGTGCCCACGGACGAAGATCCAGAAAATGCAGTCCGCTTCGGGGGTCAACCACAATACGCATCGTAAGGACATAGCAAAGGATATTTAATGCGATCAGCAGGTAATTTGCGTAGGGGGGGCGTTTGGGTCTGACACTGGTCTCAATGGGAAGCAGCATGTCTTTTGGGTTCCGGCTTTAATGTTTCATTTGCACTTTTTCTCACAAGGCCGCATTGTACTCTCTGCCGGCCCATTGGGCAAGGCCAAAGGGTTCCCTGAATAAAAAACGGGGCAGCGATCCAGCCGATAGACCGCTGCCTCGCCGGAGCGTCCATGCCGTGGAAAAGACAGGAGAGGAGAATGGTTATCCAAAACCCCCTATTTGGGGGATTGCCTATCTCTCTATTGAAAGTATAAGAAACAAAAGACGGCGCGGGACGCCAAAAAACTTTTGCTATTTACCGTCAAAACGGATATTTTACTGCTGTTTTGTGGATTGCATAAAGGAAGGGCAATGGAATGGACAAAAAACTGATTCAAAAACGTCTTCGGCATCTTCGCAATTACTTGCGTGATAAAAAGGTGGATGGATTGGTCGTAACCAAAGTGGAGAACGTCCGATATTTAACCAATTTTTCGGGACACGACAGTTGGGTTTTAGTTACGGCCAAAAGGTGTGTGCTGATTACCGACAGCCGTTATACCGAACAGGCACAGGGGGAATGCTTTGGCTGCCGTATTATTGAGCGCAAGCAGGCCATCACCAAGGCACTGACGGAGGAGGCAGGGCGTGAGAAGAAGATTCGGCGGCTGGCGGTCGAAAAGACGGTTTCAGTCGATACTTTTGCCAAGATACGGCAGGCGTTGCGGCCCGCGGGCGTTTCTGTGGTGTGCGTGGAAAACGCCGTTGAGCAGCTTCGGATGGTGAAGGAAGAATGGGAAATCCAAATGATTCGCCGTGCCGCCCGCCTTGCCTGGGAGTGTCTGAATGTTGCGCTGGCTTCTCTGAAAACGGGAATGACGGAGCAGGAACTGACCGGCCGGCTGGAGTATGAGATGCGGATGCGCGGCGTTCGGCCGGGTTTTGATACGATTACTGCCTTCGGTCCCAACGGCTCGCGGAATCATCATCAGCCGACCGGCCGGAAACTGCGGGCCAGGGATACCATTCTGATTGATTTCGGCGCGAGTATAAACGGCTATACCTGCGATTTGACCCGCAGTTTCGGCTGGCAAACGGCCTCGAAAGACTATCAGAAGGCCTGGCAGACTGTGCGTCAAGCTCAGCAGGCGGCCATAGAAAAAATCCGCGATGGTCGTCTTGCATACGAAGCGGATGCGGCCGCCCGCCAGGTCATCGAACAGTCGGGTTTCCCTGTTTACGGCCACGGCACAGGCCACGGTTTGGGGCTGGAGGTGCACGAGATGCCCTACCTGAGCATGCTTGATAAAAAAACGCGTCTGAAAGCCGGCCAGGTAATCACTATTGAACCCGGCATTTATCTGCCCGGCCGATTCGGCATTCGTCTTGAAGATGATGTTCTGGTAACCAAAACCGGCGCTGAGGTTCTGACGGTTGACAGACGCTTTGGCTTCAGTTCCGACTCTGTGCAGATACGGAAGGGGACTTCGTGAATCGTCCGGAAGAGCCAAAGCCCAATTGGAACATCCTTGTTTCCGCGGAGCAGCTGGCTCAAACGGTTCGCCGGATGGCGGGGGAGTTGAATGCCTTCTATTCCGATGGGGAGGAGATTGCGGCGCTGGTGGTTCTTGAGGGGGCCCGAATTTTTGCGGCGGATTTATTGTCGCAGGTAACATTTCCGATCCGGCAGGACTATCTGAGTGCTTCCAGTTATGCCGGTCGGACGCAGTCCAGCGGACAAGTCCGCCTGCGAGGACATCTGCCTCTGGCCGACAAACTGCGGGGCAGGCGGGTGCTCTTGATTGATGATATTTATGATAGCGGTCGGACGCTGGCGGCCGTTCAGGAGTGGGTTGGGTCATGCAGTCCGGCGGAGGTGAAGACCTGCGTCCTTCTCGAAAAAAAGATTGAGCATGTCAAGCCGGTCAAAATCGATTTTCTGGGTCTTTCTATTGAGGATTGCTTTGCAGTCGGCTACGGCCTGGATTATCGCGGACAGCATCGCGAATTGCCCTTTATTGCCGCTTTATCGACATGACAAATCTATTCTATCAGCATCCCGTCGCTTAATTCATCAGACGCGGAGCGGCCTCAAATTCAAACCGCTGGCCTCCGATTGAAACATCTATCATCAGGCCGCTGTCGGCCAGGACAAAAACAGCCATGCCGTCCTGGTAATCCACTTTGGCGGCTGCGCCGACCGAGACGACGGTAGCGGTGGCTTGGGCGGACATGACAAAGTTGCCCTGCAGAAATGTCCGCAAATCCTGTCCGGAACGGAAGAAAATGATTTCACGGAAATATTCACCCCCGAAGGAAAAGCCGATTGTGGCCTGTTTCATATCGCAGTAACCCAGAAACAGACCGCCTTTTTCAAATACCATGCCTTGTCCGTAGGCCCCCCCAAGGCCGAAGGCCCCTTTGAGTACTTTGGGGAAAACGGCGTATCCGGCCGACTTTTCAAAATAAGTGCGCAAAGTAGGGTCATAACGCAGAAAATCGCCGATCGCTTCCTGCACATCCGAGTGAAGCTGCTCTCGCTGGCCGGGTCGGGAAGGGCTGGTTGAGCAGCCCGCAAAAACCGTCAGCAGCAGGATGCTGATGTATGTTCGGTTGACCATCTTCAAGCTCCTTTCCCAATTGCACATCCATGTACTCTGGAAGAATTGTATCAGGATGAGAGCGGTTGACAATAAGAAATTGGAAAAGTTTTTTGACGTTCCGGGTCTGCATCCGTATACTATGGAGGTTCGCTGGGGGTGGCCGGTTTGGAATCTCGGCCTGAGAAAAACCCTTCGAACCTGATCAGGCAAACCGCCGACCGCGGAGACCTGCGTAGGGAAGCGTCCTTTCAGAGACTCATTTCTGCAATCGCTTCCTCGAAGAAAAACGGTAAATGGAGCGTATATGACTACACAACTTGAACAAGCCCGCACCGGCAGGATTACGGAAGCAATGAAAATTGTTGCCGAAAAAGAGGGGTTGCGTCCGGATGTGGTTCGTGAAGAAGTTGCCGCAGGCCGTCTGGTGATACCGGCCAATCGCATTCATCTGGAGCGCAATCTGGTGCCGGCGGGTATCGGGCGGGCCGTAAGCACAAAGATTAACGCCAATATCGGCTGCAGCAGTGTCCGTTCCGACCTTGGGGAGGAACTGGAGAAACTCAAAGCGGCTCTCGAGGTTGGCGCGGATGCCATTATGGATTTGAGCACCGGCGGTGATTTGGATGCTGTCCGGACGGCCCTGCTGGCCGACTGTCCGGTCCCGTTTGGAACGGTGCCTATCTATGAAGTGATTGTCGGCCGCAATGTTGAAGACATTACGCCGGATACCATTCTGAAGGTTATTGAAAAACAAGCCGCTCAGGGGGTGGATTTTTTTACCATCCACGCCGGCCTTCTGCGGGAACATCTGAACTTGCTGAGCAGTCGTGTCTGCGGGATTGTCAGCCGCGGCGGGGCGCTTCTGGCCAAGTGGATGCTTTATCACAATCGCCAAAATCCCCTCTATGAAATGTTCGACGACCTGTGCGAACTGATGCGCCGGTATGATGTGTGTTTTTCTCTGGGTGACGGTTTGCGGCCGGGCTGCGGGGCGGATGCAACGGATGCGGCGCAGCTTGCCGAACTGCGGACGCTGGGCGAACTGACCCAGCGGGCATGGGAACACGGCTGCCAGGTAATGGTGGAAGGCCCCGGCCATGTGCCGTTTGACCAGATTCAGTACAATATGGAACTTCAGCAGGAAATCTGCAAAGGGGCACCGTTTTATGTGCTCGGCCCGCTGGTAACGGACATCGCCCCGGGCTATGACCATATCACCAGCGCCATCGGCGGGACCGCAGCGGCCTATTACGGGGCGTCGTTTTTGTGTTATGTTACCCCGCGTGAGCATCTGGGGCTGCCGGATGTTGATGATGTGAGGCAGGGTGTAGTGGCTGCCAGAATTGCTGCCCATGCCGCCGATGTGGCCCGCGGGCTGCCTGCGGCGGCGGCTCGTGATCGGCAGCTGAGTCAGGCCCGCGCGAATCTGGACTGGAAGAAGCATCTCGAAATGGCCATCGATCCGAAAACAGCGCGGAAGATGTATGAAGAGGCCTGTGTTCACAGCCGCATCGACAAGGAAGCGACGCAGGATGATTACTGCACGATGTGCGGCAAAAGCTGGTGCTCTGTCCGCATCAATAAGGAACTTCGGGCAGCCGGCAAAACCGCACCAAAATAATCGGGCATCCGCCTGTGCGGGTCTGACAGCGGCTTTGGAACAGGAACTTTTAGAAAAATTCACCGAGGCAGGAGTGCAGAATGGAAACACAAAGGCCTGACAGCATAGCCCCCGCATACGGAAGCCGGGTCCGAACGGCGGCAGCCATCGCCGTTGCGTGCGTTTGCGGCTGGTTTACGATGGAACTGGAAATCCTTGGCGTACGGATGCTGGCGCCGTACTTCGGCAGTGCGGTCTATGTTGTTACCGGCAGCGTCATCGGCACCTTTCTGCTGAGTCTGGCGGCGGGGTATCTGCTGGGCGGCTGGCTTTCCGGCGGAAGCAGCAGCGGCTTTCTGCTGGGGCTTTTTATTGCCTCCGCAGGGGCCTGGACAGGGGTTTTGCCATTCTTGACGGGGCCGGTCTGCGACTGGATATTTGAACGGGGGCTGGATGAAAAATGGGGCTCGCTGCTGGCGGCTCTGGCGCTGTTTGCCGTGCCGACGGTACTGCTGGGGACGGTTTCGCCGACGGTGGTGCGCTGGCTGACCTGCCGGGCGGAAGAGGCGGGCTTCAGCGCCGGGCTGGTGCTGGCCTTATCCACCGCGGCCAGTTTTGCCGGCTGTGTAGTGACGGCGTTTTATCTGATTTTGTATTCCATGCGTCTGACGCTGACTGTCTCCGGCGTGATTCTGGCGGTGCTGGGGCTGTGCATTCTGTCCGTGTCCTTTTTGCAAAGGAGCAAACATGCTTAAAACAAGATGGGTTTGTGTGATGTTGATGCTGGCGGCGGTGCAGTCTGTGCCGGCGGCACCGGCGGAGTGGGGGCAGTTAATCGCCCGCAGGGAATCGCTGTACAATACCATTTTTGTTTATCAGCAGGGCTCGGTTGTAACGCTTCGATTCGGCAGGAGGGCGGCTGTACCCATTCAAAGCCAGGTGGATTTGAACAATCTTCGGGAGCACCAGCTCGAATATACCGAGTTGGCCTTTTGCGGACTTCTGTATGTGCCGGAGCCGAATTCAATTCTGGTGCTGGGGCTGGGCGGGGGTGTGATTCCGCGGGAACTTCGGTATTATTATCCTGAGGCCGTTATTGATGTAGTGGAAATCGACGAGGCCATTTTGCCGCTTGCTAAACAGTATTTTGCCTTTGCCGAAGATGAGAAAATGAAGGTTTTTATTGATGACGGGCGGATGTTCATCAAAAAGCAGCTTCGCGGTCCGCGCCCGCCGCAGTATGACCTGATTATCCTGGATGCTTTCAACGGCGATTATATTCCGTTTCATCTGATGACGCGTGAGTTTCTTGAAGAAGTCAGGAGGGTCCTGTCGCCGAGGGGGGTGGTGGCGGCCAATGTGTTTTTTGACAATCAGCTTTTTGATGCGGAATGGGCTACCTTTCTTGCGGTTTTCGGACGGTGCGAGGTTTTTCTGGGCCGTTTCTCAGGCAATGCCATCCTTCTTTCCGGCGGCTCGCAGGTACAGATGCCGTCTGCGGAGGAACTTCTTGAGCGAGCGCGGCAGCTTCCGGAACAGCGCAAGTTTGCCTTCAGTCTGCCGGCGGTGGCCCAGTGCATCATGCCGGATTTGAAGCCCGATTCACAGGCCCTTGTGCTTACCGATGACCGCGCACCGGTCGATTGGCTTCGGCAGCAGCGCAGAGGGGATTAGGGAATCTCGATTCCCAGCCGGCGCCAGCAATCGAGGATTTCATCACGGCTCATCTTGCCCGTGTGCCGGAACAATTCCTGTCCTTGCCCATCATAGAAGATTTGCACGGGGACGGCCTGCACCTCGTATTTCTGTTTGGCCTGGGGCTGCTTGTCCAGCGAAACGACGGCTACCGTAAAGCGGTCAGTGTATCCGTGGGCCAGTTCCGTCAGAGTTGGCAGCATTCGCCGACAGTAAATGCAGTCGGCGGAACTAATCTGCAGAAGCACCGGCTTGCCGTTCCCGATTATCGAGTCATCAGGAAAATGCTCCACTTGGCTGCGGTAGCGTGCCTGCTGAACCGACTGCAGAACAAACAGTACGGCAATTGCCGCCACAATCCATGGCCATCGCGGAAGTTTTTTCTCCATTGGTTTTCTCTCTTCCGGCAGGATGTTCGCCCTCTGTTCTGTAAACAAGTGTTTTTGGCTTTGAATACGTTGCATCAGGAAGTGCCTATGTGCAAAAACAATGGTTGACTTTTCGTTGTTTCCCTTGACATTTTACTGAAGGAGCGTCTTGATTTCTTCCGGGGAAGCGACCTTGCCGGCAATCTTGACTACGCCGTCCACGGCCAGCGCAGGGGTCATCATCACGCCCATCTTCATAATCTCGTGAATTTGGGTGATTTTTTGAATTTCATAATCAATGCCCAGTCCTTCGGCGGCCGCCTGGGCGTTTTCGGCCAGTTGCCGGCATTTCGGGCAGCCGGTTCCCAAAATCTGTATCTTTTTCATGGTTTTTTATTTTTCTCCTGAATCAATCATCTGTTGTGAAATCGCTCATTGGCCGCACGGCCGTGCGGCTGTCTGCCCTGGAGCCATCCGCATTGGCTGTTCTCAAAGCAGTCAAACTGCGGAACATAGGATTTGATGTCCAGCAGCGGTGTTTGGTCCAGAACGTCGATGCCGCAGACAGTGATGATGTTTTTCTCAATGGTTTTAATCTGTACACAGGATAAGCCGATTGAGTTGGGACGGCAGCGGCGGACTGAATCGGTGTGCCCGCCGGCTGCTGAAAGGGCGTATGGATAATTCCAATAGGTTTCAGCTGCATTTCCATCTTAAAAAAACACTCCAAAAATCATTCCGCAAACGGCGGCCATTATGATAACGAGGAATGCGAAGACGGCTGTTTTCCGCGTACCCAGGACCGAGCGGATGACCAGCATGCTGGGCAGCGAGAGGGCGGGACCCGCCAGCAGCAGGGCCAGTGCGGGCCCTTTGCCCATGCCGGCCCCAAGCAAACCCTGCACAATGGGTACCTCCGTCAGAGTTGCAAAATACATAAAGACCCCCACGACGGCTGCAAAAAGGTTGGCTTGAAGGGAATTGCCGCCGACGGCTTTTTGTATCCATATAGAAGGAATCAGGCCTTCATGTCCGGGCCGACCCAAAAGGAAACCGGCCGCCAGTACGCCTGCCAGCAGCAGCGGCAGAATTTGAACGGCAAACCCCCAGGTGGACTGGTACCAATGCCGCCGTTCCTCCGGCGGTACCCACAGAAAAGTCAATCCGAGCAGAAGGACGAGAAAGCCGGTTGTCAAGCCCCATCGGATTTTGAAAACGCCTTCGTACAGCGGATTTTTCTTAAGCGGTTCGATTTGACGAATCTGTTCGGCAGGAAGGATATGCTCCGTGCCTGTCCGATCCTGGATAATCAGATTGGCCGGTGTCTGCTCGACGATTGTCCCTTCCATGGCATAGGTTTTCAATCCGCCCGGGCAGCACAGAAAGACGGCACGAATATCGCCGCTGCGTGCCCAGTTGGCAAAGACCAGAACAGCGATCATGCAGAGGAACAGCAAAGCGGTCTTCCATAAGGGCCGGCTGCTTTCCGTCGGAGGAAAGGCCGCTGTCAGTTCGCTCTTTTTGGCTTCTTCTTTTCGATAAATCCAGTGCATAAGCAGACCGATAAGAATGCTGAATGAAATGGCCCCTGCCGCCCGAGCAAGCCCTAATTCGAAACCAAGAATCCTGGCCGTCAGAATAATCGCCAGGATGTTGATTGCCGGCCCCGAATACAGAAACGTACAGGCCGGCCCCAGACCCGCCCCCATGCGGTAAATGCCTGCAAAGAGCGGAAGCACGGTACAGGAGCAGACCGCCAGAATCGTGCCGGAGACGGCGGCCACCCCGTACGCCAGCAGTTTGTTGGCCCCCGGGCCCAGATATTTCATCACGGAGCCCTGACTGACAAAGACCGAAACAGCGCCGGCGATAAAAAACGCCGGTACCAGACACAGCAGGACATGCTCTCGGGCATACCACTTGACCAGCGCCAGCGCTTCATAGACGGCGTTGTCAAACCGCTCCCAGCCGAGCGGCAGGTAAAAACACGCCAGAAACACGGCGATGAGAAGAGTTAGTTTTTTCCATTCCTGTTTCAGAAAGCCCATCTTGGGATGTCCTGTCAATCAGATGATTTCAAGAAGTTTCTGATCCGTTTCAATTTGTTCTTTCAGATGGTCAGAAAGACAGTCGAGAAATCGAAGAACACACTGGGTTTTCAAGGTATAAACGACACGGAGTCCCTTTTTTTCATAATCAAGGATGCCGGCGCTGACCAGGATGCTGAGGTGTCGGGAAATATTGGACTGTTTGCCGCCGACTTGTCCGGCGATTTCCTGCACGCAGCAGGGGGCTTGACGAAGCAGATTTAAAATAGCAATCCGCAAAGGATGAGCCAGGGCGCGGGTTACTACGGCCTGTTTTTCATACAACTCCAAAAGGTCCTTCTGGATTTGTTCAGTCGCCAATCTTCGGCTCCTTACTGTCTATATGAGTATATTGCAATTTAATCATCTACGGGGTTCTTTCAAATAAAGTTTTCAAGAAATTCAGCAAAATATTTTAAAAACAGAAAAACCGCCTGCGGGGCTGCCAATGAGGGTTTTTATAGGTATGTTCCGATAATAAACCTATTAACTGTCTTTTTATGGGCATTTGCCGACGGGAGAGTTTGGAGGTATATTTTATTAGAGTGTCTTTGTGTAGAAGAACCATTTCTTTTTTGTGGGGGTTACTTATGAACACGTATCGGATGATTCGGACAGGCCTGCAGGTGCTCTGTTGGCCGTAATGCTCTCATCCGCTTTTGTCTGCCGGGCGGATGAGGTGTACACAGGCGGGATGACCGCGGATATCGACAGGGAAATCCTCGGTTATGTGTGGATTGAAGAGGCCACCGTCAATCTGCTCCCTGGCGCTCACATCAAAAACGATTATTATATGGGCGATGTTTTCGCCGTCTCCGGTGCTGTATTGAACATTTACGGCGGCCAGATTGACAATACGCTGGTGATTACCACGTCCCACAATGGTCTGGCGGATCCTGTAGTAACGATCTACGGGACGGACTTTGCCGTTAATGGCACGGCTGTTGAAGCCGGCACGAGCGAACTCCATCTGCCTTATCGGCTGCTTAGCGGTGTTTATGGAGACGGAAGTCCCTTTTCTATCTGGGTGGACTGCTTTGCAGAGGGGGCCAAACAGCTGACGATACATCTGGTTTGGCTGGACAGTACGCCTCCTGAACCCGAGCCCGAACCTGAGCCCGCCATCGAAGTGTCGGCAGCGAATGTCGATTTTGGCCAGGTGAATATCGGGGGCTTCTGCGAACAGCTGCTTAGGGTATCCAACACCGGCCAGGCGCCTTTAACGATTACCTCGGCGTATCTGGAGCAGGATGACAATCTGCAGTTTTATACGACGGGACTTCGACAGATGCCCTGGACGCTTGCGGCCGGGGAAAGTGCGGCGGTGGGGGTGCTTTTTGCCTCTGCTGTCGAAAGACAGGCCTCCGCGGTCTTGGTGCTGCTCAGCAATGACCCTAATACGGCTCGGCTGGAGATCACCCTGACGGCTGAAGGGATTGTCCTCCTGACCTGCGGCCAGCAGATGGAGGCGATTTTGGCCTTCTTTGATGAGTCGATCAGCCAGGGTACACTCTTCGGGCAGGGACACGGAAAGGCGGCTCTCTGTCGCGTGGAGGCGGTTCGGCAGCTGCTCAAGACAGCTCAGGTGCTGATAGAACGGCAGCGCTATGAGATGGCGGCTTTGACGCTCAAGGCAGTCCTGCTGAAGGTTGACGGCGAAGGTCGGCCCGGTGATTTTGTCTGCGGCCCTGCCGTCGGACAGCTGGAGTCCAAAATCCGTCGGCTGATGGAGGACCTGAAAAAGCAGTAGGCATTGACGGATAAAATTCTTGTGTGTACTTCCCGTGTGCAGGATAACATAGGCCGCGGGGGGCGTGCCCCCGCGGCCGTTTTTTGTTTGTAATTTCTGTTGGGGAAACTCTGGATTCCTGCATCGGAATGGTTCCCGGATTTAGGTCTTCAGACGAATTGCCTTGACAAATACGGGAGGGAGGGATAATTTTCAGCGGCAATTTCAGGGCTGCACCAGGGGGATTACTTTCGGTGTCATTGGGTATTTTTTCTGGAAATCGAAGCGTTGTCTTGCCGAAGAAGGAGCCGCCTCTTAGAAAGGGCGGATAGGCAAATGATTTGCTGAAATCTGCTTCTGCACATCGGGAAATCATCTGGTTGTGTGTTCATACCCATTTGCATTTTTAAACCATTTGAGGTATAGTAAGTAATAGATAAAGGAGGAAGAAGGACAAAAAAAGTGAATATTTCGGCATCGCAGGTTTGTACCCCTTTGTTTGTGCATATTAAAGTAGAAATATGTCTTCTATTGGCGTCTTTACATAAAAAATCATAAAAATTCGTGATTTTTTGTCTAAATTTGGCTTTAGGGCGGCACTACTTAAGGAAAGAAGTATTGGCAAAGGACATTGTGGACAAAAGAGACCAGGAAAAGCCAGATGAGTTTTTGAACCTTCTGATGCAGAAGCAGATGCGGATTTATGCATTTATTCTGAGCGTAGTCCGCAATTTTGAGGATGCCGACGATATTCTGCAGGAGACGGTTCATACAATGTGGCAAAAGTATGAGGAGTGCCGGCCCATTGAAGACTTTGTATCCTGGGGTATCCAAGTGGCCTATTACAAGATTCTTGAGTATCGCAAAAGGAAGGATCGAAATATTTGCGTGGGTATGGACAGCGGATTGCTTGACCAGGTAATGGAGGCAAACCGAACGCTGGATAAGGAAAGTGAGGAAAGGATCGAAAAACTCAAACGCTGCCTCAAGCAGTTGGGGCCGCGAGGGCGGCGGTTTATTGAACTTCGGTATTATCAGGATTTGAAGCCCAAGCAAATCGCTGTATTGCTTGGGTTGTCGGTCTTGAATGTCTATAAAATTTTGAGCCGGATTCACGGGCAGCTGGTTCAGTGTGTCCGGATGGGTTCATAAAACGGGGACAGCAGATGGACGCTCGTTGTCGGGAAGAATTGGATTTGCTCTTGTATCGGATGCTTGAAAAGGAAGCATCCGACCAGGAAAGTGCGCGGCTGAATGCTCTTCTGGCAGAGGATGCCGAGGCCCTGCGCTATGCAATGGATTTTTACCTGGTGGCGGCGGCCTTGAGGAAAAGCACGGTGATACCGTCGGCCTCCCTGGGGAGCCAGGACGAAATTGATGAGCAATTCCATCTGCTGAAAATATTTGCCGAAGAGGAGCGGATTGCTCCATCGGTCGAACTGCCGGAGGAAATTGAGGAGCCGGCGGCCAAGCCGGTCAGGACCCAGGTATATCGTCCGGACCGGCAGAAGACGGCGCTGTGGGTGCTGGTGGCATCGATGGCGGCGCTGGTGGTTTTTTTTGCTTCTGTCAAGTTTTTGCCTCAGCGCGAGGCGGTGGCTTTTCTGACGGAGGCCGTAGAACCCAGGTGGCAGAATGGAGAAGAAGGACCGAAGAATCAGGATTTATTTTACAACACAGATGCACCGCGGATTCTTCGGTCAGGGACAATTGAGATTGAGTTTTATTCAGGGGCGCGGGCGGTGATTGAGGGTCCGGCGGAGTTTGCCTGCAAGTCGGACAACATGCTTTCGCTTGCCTACGGACGGGTATATTCCCGGGTGCCGAATTATGCCACGGGCTTTACGGTGCTGGCCAACGGGAGTCGGATTGTGGATATGGGCACGGAGTTCGGCGTTCTGGCCAATGTGGATGGTTCGCTGGAACTCCACGTAACCAAGGGCAAGACTTCGCTGGTGGCCGGCAGGAAGGGGCAGGAAGTTTATCAGATTGAGGCGGGGCAGGCCCGTCGGGTGCGAGAGGGAGGAGAAGAAGTGGAGGAAATCGGCCTGAAAAGCGAGCATTTTGCTCAGCGGATTGATACCAAATCCAGGCTGATTTGGAAGGGCCAGAAGACTTTGAGTCTGGCGGATATGGCAGGCGGCGGAAACGGCTTGGGGACGGGCTGTCTGGAGTGCGGGATTGACCCGGCCAATGCAGACGCTATGAGGATGGAAGCGATTTATGATGCGCGGCATCCTCAAGCATCCAATGCCTATCGGCGCGTGGGATGGCATCCGTTTATTGACGGCGTGTTTGTGCCGAATGGAAGTCAAGGCCCTCAGATCGTGTCCAGCCGGGGAGATGTCTTTGCCGAATGTCCCCCCACGAACGGCCAGTATTATGTGAGCATCCTCAATGGGATTACCGAGGTCTTCGGCGGCGGCGGGCCGGGATTGATGCTGAACGGAACAGCATTCGGAACAGCGGAAAATCCGGCAATTTTTATTCATGCGAATCAGGGTATCACCTTTGATTTGGCGGCGATACGAGAGGCCCTGCGGGGGCCGGCTCTTGTGCGGTTTGAAGCTGTCGGGGGGATTTCCCAGACAGCGCCGGAGCATGGGCTGGCGGATTTGTATGTGCTGGTGGATGGACAGGTGCGGTTTTATCAGCCCGCTATCCAGAAGGGTCAATTTTGCCAGGTGCAGGTAAACCTGGAGCAGAGGGATCGTTTTTTGACGCTGGTGTCTGTAACCCATCCGGGCAAGCAGCTGCCGGCGGGATTGAATCAGGAGCATGGAGACTGGACTTTATTTGGAAGGCCGGTTCTCGTGCTGCAGCCGTAAACGGAAACAATAAGCCGAACACAAGAACGATAACTTTTGGCCAGAGAGAAAATGACTATGAGAAAAAAAGAAACAATTCAAAAGCGGAACGGATTTACGCTGATTGAACTTCTGGTAGTAATCGCAATTATTGCCCTTTTGCTGGCTGTACTGATTCCGGCACTGAGCCGGGCCAAGATTTATGCCCAGCGGGTGCAGTGCGCCAACAATCTCAGGCAGCAGGCGCTGGGAACGCTGCTGTATGCCAGCGACAATGATAATTATGTCCCCTTGTCTCCCGGGGCGCCGTGGCTGTGGGATATGAGTTTTTGGGCTACCAACCAGCTGGCTCATTATGCAGGTTTTGATGACAACCAAACCTTTTTCTGCCCGGCCAACAAGGTCAAACGGTATGATGATGCCCGCTTCTGGCAGTACAGCTGGCTGTATGGGTCGGGTACTTATCCCAATCCCGTTCCCTTGCGGGATGAGAGCAGGTTAACCACTGCTCAATTGAAGTCTTATTATCGGGTTCTCCCCTATATTTATATGTTTGACAGAATTGACGACAACGGGAATTCCGTCCTGGATCAATATCTGATAAATCCTCGCGAAGAGGCCAAATGGATACGGAAGCTGTCCAATGTAACCAATGCCAGCGGTAAGATTATGATTATTGATGCCGTGATCAGCGATGGGATGAATAAAAACACGTGCAGGTTTGATGAACTGACTTCCGGCGGGATTGATGAACTGAGTGGGGGGACCTTGCGGGACAACAGCAACCATTTTTCCCGTCAAAGGAACAATGTGGGGCTTTTGCCGGAAGGGTCCAATGTGGCCTATGCAGACGGGCATACCGATTGGAAAGGTTTTGCTCGGATGAATGCCCGTATTCAGAGAGGACTGTACTTCTGGTGGTGATCGAGCTGGTTTTGGCGGTTTCTCCGGGAACCGGCCGGCTTGAAAATTGGATAGTTGAAAGAGACTTCAATCGGAGAGGGTGATTGATGCAGTTTGAAGGCAGTGGAAGCGTTTTGTGCGGCAGGGCGGCCGCATGGGTTTTGATTTCGGCGGCGGCAGCTGCGTGGGGCGCCCAGCCCCAGGCGAAGCTGACGATCTATACAGACAAGCCGGCTCATTCGATCAGCCCGATGATGGTCGGGCTGTTCTTCGAGGACATTAATTTCGGGGCGGACGGCGGTTTGTATGACGAAAAGGTCAAGAACCGCTCGTTTGAGTTTCCCGAGGCAATGATGGGCTGGGAAGTGGTCGAAAAGGAGGGAGCCGTGGGGACGGCGGCGGTCATCCGCCGGCAGCCCTATCATCCGGCCAATGCCGGTTGCCTGCGTCTGGATGTTCGCAAAGCCGGCGGCGGGCTGGGGGTAGTCAATGAAGGTTTTCGCGGCATCGGGCTCCGCGAGGGCGGCGAGTATTATTTTACCCTCTTTGCACGCACAACCATCGTCGGTACCCCGATGAAATTGCAGATACAGGCCGTTTCCCCCTCCGGACAAAAGGTGCTCGAAGGAATGGTGGAGGTGGAAGGGGCCGAGTGGAAGTTTTATTCATGCTTAATGAAAGCGGCCGCAGCCGAGGCCAGGGCCAAACTGCATGTGCTGGCTCTGTCGGAGGGAGTGGTTGATTTGGATATGATTTCGCTGTTTCCGGCGGACACGGCCCGCCATACCGACCGGCCGATTCCGGGGCTGCGAAAAGATTTGGTGGAGATGCTGGCGGCGGTCAAGCCGGCATTTCTGCGGTTCCCGGGCGGCTGCATTGTCGAGGGCATCAATCTGGCCAATCGGTATCAGTGGAAAAATACCATCGGGGATATTACCGAGAGGCAGACGATGATAAACCGCTGGAATGTCGAGTTTCGTCATCGGCTGACCCCGGATTACTACCAGTCCTTCGGGCTGGGCTTTTTTGAGTATTTTCTGCTTTGCGAACAAATCGGCGCCGAGCCGGTTCCTATTCTCAACTGCGGGATGGCCTGCCAGTTTAATACGGGCGAGACGGTCGCTGTCGAAAAACTGGGACCGTATGTGCAGGATGCGCTGGATTTAATCGAGTTTGCCAACGGCCCGGCCGACAGCACGTGGGGCCGCAAGCGGGCACAGATGGGGCATCCCGAGCCGTTCAATCTGAAGTATCTGGGGATTGGCAATGAACAGTGGGGGCCGCAGTATGTTGAACGCTACAAAATCTTTGCCAAGGCGCTCAAGGAACGCTATCCGGAGGTGAAATTGATTGCGGGCTGCGGTTCAGATCCGGAGATTTTCCCCAATGGTCCGGCCGAGGTGGAATATCTCTGGTCGCAATGGCGGATTCTTAAGCCCGATATTGTGGATGAACATTTTTACCGCCGCTATCCGTGGTTTTTTGAGCACACCGATTATTACGCTTCTTATGACAGGCAGGGGCCGAAGATTTTTGTAGGGGAGTATGCGGCGATGACGCACGGCGTGGCCAGCCCCGAGAACCGTAACAATCTGATTTGCGCTCTGGCGGAGGCGGCGTTTTTGACCGGTCTGGAACGAAACGGTGAAGTGGCGGTGATGACGGCGTACGCTCCGCTGCTGGCCCATGTGGATGCCTGGCAGTGGAAACCGAACCTGATTTGGTTTGACAATCTGACGGTGTTCGGCACACCGAATTATTATGTTCAGAAACTGTTCAGTTTGTACAGAGGGACAGGGTATCTCAAGAACGAAGTGAAGGCGGAAGAAGGGCAGCTGTATGTTTCGGCGACGGAGGATGCCGCCGGCGGACAGGTTTTTATCAAGGCGGTCAACCCTTCGGGCAAGCCGCTGACGACGGAGATTGTGCTTGAGGGGCAGAAACGCTGTTCGCCCGAGGCGAAGATGGTGGTGCTGTCCGGCCGGCCGGGGGATGAAAACAGCCTTGAACAGCCGCTTCGCGTCGCCCCGAAGGAAGGGGCTTTCAGCGGCGTCGGCAAACAATTTCTCTTTGAATTTGCTCCGTATTCGCTCACCGTTCTGACGCTGAAGCTGTAAAAAGGATGAGAAGTGTGGAGTGTGTGATTGTGATAATGTTTTTTTAACACTTTTAATTTTTTTGGAGGTTGGAAAGATGAAAGCAAACATGTTGAAAATTGTGTGGATTATGATGTTGTCGATGGGTGTGACGAGTATGGCCGCCACAATTGCGTATTGGGATTTTGAGGATGGTGTGGCCGGTCAGCCGTTTACGCCGGCAGGACAGCCCAACGGCTCTGGCGGCTCTGTGGATAGAGTCGGCGGTTATATGATGCGGGGCTGGGACAGCTATTACGGGCCTTCCTGGACAGACCATACTCCTACAGGTGTAGGGCTTGCGATGCGGAATGCCGACCATCATCAGGACGGTTATTCGGACGACAGCGCTCTGCTGAACTGGGCTCCTGCGCAGTGGACGATTGAATGCGCCGTCAAGCTGGTCGGGGGAGTTTCGGATAAACGATGGCAAACATTTATCGGTCGCGATGGCAGCGCGGAGCCGGGTGTGGATCTTGAGTCAATTCTGTATCTCCAGAAGACATGGGATAACTATTTCCGGATCAACTTCCGCACAGCAGACGGCAGTCGGTATATTGCCACTTCGACTTTGACGATGGAAGAGGATAGGTGGTACCGAATTGCAGCCGCAAGTGATGGAAGCACGCTTCGGCTGTGGGTGAATGGAACTCCTGATAGCAGTGCGGGCTGGGTTCTGGCTGCAGAAACCCCAATGGGTAGCGGAGATAACGCTCTGGCATTGATCGGTGCCAACTGGACATTCGGTCGCGGCTGGTATAATAACGGGTTTGTGGACCATATTAACGGTTATATGGATGACATTCGTTTGTCGGATACAGCTCTTGATCCAAGCGCATTTCTGATTCCGGAACCGGCAACAATGCTGCTTCTGGGGCTGGGTTCTTTGATTTCGCTTCGGAAGAGGAATTAAAAAAGTTCAGGATTGGCTTATATTATGTCAGGAAAAACCGATGCGGGTGCTGCGAACAGCACCCGCATCCTTTGAAAAAAAATGGGAGGGCGATGAGAAAATGTAAAGAATTTTAGCCGGAGCGGCGCGCGGAAGCGAAAACTGATTCGATGCAGATGTTCCTTAATTTAATTTGCGGAGGATTCCTTATGAAAAAGTGTATGATGAGTGTGGTGCTGGTGTGTTTGCTGGCTGTGCCGGCCTCGGCGGCGATTACGCACCGGTATGATTTCGAGAAGGACCCCAACGATGTCGTCGGCGGGCTGATAAGCACGCTGGTGGGGGATGCCCATGTGGCCGGCGGGGCCCTGGTGCTGGACGGCGTGGACGACTTGCTGGAAATGGACGGCCCAGGGACGGCTATCAATACCTATGAGGCATTTTCGCTGGAAATGTGGTACACCCCGGATGCCGGCAAAAACACAGGATTTACCATGCTGGCTTATTACGGCGGCAATAATGCATCGGCAACTTGGATGGGTATCAATTATTTCTTTATGTCCTCGGCTCGGGAGGATGATGTCAGCCGTGCGGCCATCTCTACCGGCAATACCTCGAATCCCTGGGCTACGGAGAACGGCGTCAATGGTCCTGAATACGATGACGATGTTCAGCACCATATGGTGGCCACTTTGACCCAAACCCATGTTTCATTTTTTATTGATGGAGTCTATCAGGGCACCACGGCGCTGACCGGCACCAATAAGCTGACTGATATTTCTCAGGACCTTGCTTTGCTGGGTCGAGGCGGATATTTGAATGATCCGGAATGGGCCGGTTCCATCCATGAATTCCGTGTTTATGATAAAGCCCTCAATGCGGGAGAGGTGCGGCTTACAAAGTTTTTTGGACCGGATAATCCTTATCCTCTTGTCATCCGAAACGTGACCCCGGCGTATGGCGCAGAAAAAGTGATCGTTACTCCTGCGCTCTCCTGGACGCTTGAACCGGGTATCAGCGCGGCTTCCTACAATCTGTATATTGGACGTGATCCGAATATTGCTGACCCCAACCAGGCCGATGTGAGCGCCATCAGCACGCTGGTGGTTACAGGACTGACGGCACCGACTTATACAATTCCATTTGAAAAAGCCCTTCAGTTCAGCACGACTTATTATTGGCGGGTGGATACCGTGATGGCGGATTCCACGGTGTATCAGGGCGCTGGGATGAGTTTTACCACGATTCCCCAGGCACCGGTGTTTGAAGTTCAGCCGGTCTCCAATTATCTCTTTGCCGGCCAAACAGCGCAGTTTACGGCGCAATGTCTCAGTCTTTCTCCCGTGAGCTGGGTTAAGTGGTACAAGGTTAGCACGCCATCTGATGTGGAAATTACAGCGGGCCCGGATGTGTCAATCCAGACCGTCACCGAAGGCGACCTGATTACCTCTACTCTGACCATTGCGAATGTAGAAGCGGCCGATGAGGGCACATATTATGCAAAGGCCCGAAATGAAGTCGGTACCACCCAAACGGATTTGGCCAGACTTGTGCTGAAGAAACTGGTGGCCTACTGGCCGTTTGATGGAAACACCAATGATTCTTCCGGCAACGGGTATCACGGAACAGGAAAAGATGGTTCAACAGAGCTGTCTGTTACCCTTACCTATCAGACCGGCGTTGTGGGACAGGCGGTTTATCTGCCGGGAACCACGCACTACATTGATCTGGTGGATGGTCTGGCGGACGATTTTGTTGGCGGACTGACATTTAATTTGTGGGCCTATCCGCAGACGGCGGCCAACTGGGCTCGCTTCCTGTCCTGCAATAACGGCACCGACAGTGACAACATTTTCCTCTCCCGTGTAGGCACAGGAACCACCCTGCGGTTTGATGTTTATAAAGGCAGCACCAATGCCGGTTATGTAGATGCAGCCAATGCCTTGGCCCTGAATGTGTGGCAGATGTTCACTGTAACGATGAGCGAAACAGGTGCGGTTACCATTTACAAGAATGGTGTTCCCGTGGCTTCCGGTACGGTCCAGATTCCTAACGTGGTCAAGCGTGCCAACAACTGGATTGGACGAAGTGCGTGGTCGGCGGATGCCTACTATCGCGGCCTTCTGGATGAAATGCGGATATACAACTACGCCCTGACACCTGCGGAAGTGGCCGCACTTTATACGAATGTCCGGACAGATGAATTTATCTGTGTGCCGGATTCCGAAAATCCGCTGAGCTATGACTTGACCGGCGACTGCCGCGTCAACCTGGATGATTTGGCGGAAATAATCGGCTGGTGGACGGAATGCATGCGAGTTCCGGATGAGGCATGCGGTGGTAAGTGATGGCGGACAATAAGACTCAATCAATCCTTTTGGGAGAGTTTATTATGAGAATTATTAATCTATTCATTTTGACGGCAGCGGCACTGCTGATTTGTCTGCCGGCTTCGGCGGCGACAGTGCTGCATTATAACTGCGATCAGGGAACGCCGGGAGAGTTAATCAATCCCGGAACGGCACCCGCAGTAGGCGTGCCTGATCTGTCCGGAAACGGCTATGATATGTGGGCCTGGGCCTCGGCGACTCGGAATAACGGCCCGCGCTTCTCTCAAGAAGGCGAGAGCTGGAATGGGCAAGGTCTGAGTCTGGTTTTCAGCGGTGGTCAGGACGGCTACACGACGGCTGAGGGCATTAACAGCTGGTCGCCCCTCGAGTGGACGATCGAGGTGGCGGTTCGGCTGGATACCGTGAACGGCTGGAATACCCTGATTGGACGAGATGGGGCCACCTATGGCGGAAGTGAGGCGGATTTCTACCTTCAGGAAAATGACGCCGGAGGGGCCATTGACGATCATTTCCGAATTAACTTTCTGACGGTAGGTCGGGAACGGATTGTTCTGGATTCCAATTTTGCAGCCGAGGCGAATAAGTGGTATCGTCTGGCGGTGGTCAGTGACGGCAAGACGGTAACAATGTACTGTGATAAACTGGACGGAAACGGCTATCAGGTTGTGGGGTCTATCGAGTTTGCGGGCGTTGGCGCGGATAATGCACTGGCGGCTACGAACTATAGCTGGACCTTCGGCCGCGGATGGTACAACGGAAGTCAGGTGGATCATATCGAGGGAAATCTCGATGATATCAAGTTCAGCAATGTAGCCCTGCCGGTGAATATGCTTGGATTTGAGCCCTATGCTTATGATCCGCAGGTGACTCCGATTAACGAGGACGGCTCTGTGGGCAACCTGGTTGTGGAAGGGGAAGCCGCATCTGCTCAGGGAATTATGCTCTCGTTTAAAGCAGGCCGGGACCCCAATTTCCTCGAGACCGGAAATCTCTACAATCCGAGAATTCTGGCACACCATATTTATCTGTCCAGTCCCGCGGATCAGACGCCGGTCTATTATGCAACTGTCCAGCAGACCGGTTCAGACCCCACCGTCTCGTACGGACCGCTGACCCTACAGGTCGGCACGACCTATTACTGGCGCGTGGAAGAAGCCCTCAATGATGGTGCCGGCCAGCCGAGACATCCCGGCGACCCGAACAATTTGATAGGACCCATCTGGTCTTTTACCACGATTGCTCCAATACCGACGATTATTACCCATCCCTCGAATGTGGTGGCGGACGCTGCCGGCAATGCGGTCATTACTGTGAAAGGTTCCGCCTCGGCGCAGTATTACAAGTGGTTTAAGGTTGGCGATCCGGATATCGAACTGACGGATAACGGCAAGTTCTCCGGGACCAGCACCAATACACTGACGATTACCGGCGCAGGGCTGGAAGAGGAAGGTCAGTATTATGCAATTGCCTACTTTGGCCTTACGCCGTCCGAACCTTCCAAACCGGCACAGCTGTGGCTGCATCGTCTGATGGGATACTGGAAGTTTGACGGTAACATGCTTGATTCAGTTGGCGAGGAAGTTCCCGGCGCACCGGCTCACGACGGAGCGATTGCTAACAGCGGTCAGCTCGGCCCGGGCGACGAGAATTATCTTGGCGAAGGAAACGGAATTGCCGGCGATGCAATGGCTTTCCAGGATGATGGAGACTTTGTGGCCATCGGCGGTGATCCGAATTTCTTCAACTTCTTCCCGCAGGGGTTTACCACCAGTTTGTGGTATAAGGCGGACACTTCCAACCCGGTCGGCTGGCGTCTGCCGATTTCGAAACTGGATGCCGGCAGTGCCGGATGGCTGTTCGGAACCGACCACCTGTATCCGGCTCCGTATTTTTCCTTTATTCTCGAATCACCCTGGAATCGGCTGAATGGCGGAACAACACCGAATATCGGCGATGGCCAGTGGCACATGCTCACTGTGACCTATGATCCGGCAACCACCACCGTGCGGCTGTTTACAGATGGGGATGAAGATTCGCGGATGACATTGAATATGAGTTCCGCCCCTCTGCCGACAGCGCCTCTTTCCATTGGCGGCCGAGCCACAGAGAACTCCATTAGCGGTGCGATTGATGAAGTTCGGCTTTACAGTTATCCGATGACCCCGACAGAAGTGGCTCAGATGTACGTCAGCTTGCGGCCTGATGAGTATGTGTGCGTCAGCCCGGATGACGGTGCTTTTGATAAGGTCGATTTGAATGGCGACTGCAAGGTAAATTTGGAAGACGTTGCCCTAGCTGCTCATGAGTGGCTCGAATGCCAGCGCATTCCTGTTTCATCTTGCGAGTGGTAATTCAGGTTGATTTTTTTGCTTTCAAACCGCTCCGGTATGGGACAGCCGTACCGGAGCGGATTTGTCTATCCTCAGGGGGAATTAAGGAAACTGTCTTTTTGTGATTGGGGGTATTATGAAGATTCACTCACGGATTGGTATTCTTTTTTTCTTTTTCTTGACATTCAGTTTTGCTCCGGCGGCCCTGCGGCATCGTTATAGTTTTACATCGGATGCCTCAGATTCGGTCAGCGGAGCCAGCGGTGTTCTGATGAATGGGGCGGCCATTCTTAAAGGCCAACTGGTTTGTGATGGTGTCGATGATTATGTAGAGCTGCCGGCGGCGGAAATTGCCGTCAATGCCTATTCGGCGATTACGCTGGAGTTGTGGGCAACGCAACCGACTTTTAACCAGGGTTTTTCGATGACAGCGGCTTTCGGGGGGCGGTACAGCAGCGGCTACGGCCGGGATTATCTGATGCTCTGCACGTCGCGGGGCGATGATGTCTCGCGGGCGGCCATTGCCAATACAGCAAGCAGCTCGAATCCCTGGGCTTATGAAGTTGGCGTCAACGGGCCGGAGCTGAACGACGGACAAGAGCATTTTTACGCAATGACAATTGATGGAAGTACGCTGGCTTATTATATCGACGGGGTGCTTCAGGGAACAGCTTCGCTGGATAGTACCACGCTGAGCCGCCTCCGAAATACCTATGCGTACCTGGCCCGAAGTCTTTATGAGGGAGACCCCCTCCTCCAGTGCTCAATCAATGAATTTCGGATTTATGATACCGCCCTGACGGCGGAAGAGATTGCCCTGCATTCTGCATGGGGGCCCAATGCCCTTCATGAGCCGATGGTGCGGATTACGGAAAGCGATGGCTGGACCGTGCTTTTTACCATGCGGCCGGCAGTGACAGACACATTTTCAGTAGAACTGCTGGCGGCACCGACATCCGATGTTTTGATTACCATTCAGCCGCCGGCAGGTCTGACAGTCGGCAGCGGCGGCGGCCGGCCCAAAACTCTCACCTTTACTTCTTCCAACTGGAATCAGCCGCAGACCGTCACGGTTGCAATTGACGATGTCTCTTTGCTGAATCCCCAGGAATTGATTGTGCTGACGGTTGCCGGCGATGATCCTGCCTACAGCGGCGGCGTTTATGAGGTCCTGGTTTCTGTTTATGAAGATGTCTGCGGCGTATGGGGCTATGTCGAATCCGATTATAATCTGGATTGCTTTGTGAATTTAGAGGATTTTGCTGTTCTGGCCCGGCTGTGGCTGGCGACGGAAGCCCCGCTGGAACTCCAGACGCTGGCCGGCGACTGGCTGCGGGACACGATGGTCTATGATGGAGAACTTTACGAACGGTCGATTCAGATTTCCAAGCAGCCGTTTACGGTCAATCCTTCCAGTATTCAGAATACAATTGACGAGAAGGTCTATGGGCATTTCCTCGAACATATTTATCATTCCGTCAACGGCGGCCTGTGGGGCGAACTGGTCTGGAACCGCAGTTTTGAACTGGACAACAGCAGCGGCGGACTTTGGTCTATTGAAGGAAGTGAACTTGTCCAGTCCAGTCTGGCGACGGATGTGCATATGGAGTTCGGCGACCCCTCCTGGGGAGATTATGAACTGACCCTCGAGGCCAAAAAAGACAGCGGCAATGAGGCCTTCCTGATTCTGTTTCGAGTGGTCGACAGCGACAATTTCTATTGGTGCAATATCGGCGGCTGGAACAATACCCAGCATGCTATTGAAAAAGAAGTCAACGGCGGCCGCAGCGTTGTTACCCCTTATGTTGCCGGCAGCATTGACACCGACGTCTGGTATTCGATTCGGATACGATGCGAAGGCAATCGGTTTCAGATGTGGCTGAACGATGAGCAGCTGTTTGACTATACCGACACTTCCAGACCCTATCTGACGGGAAGGGTGGGACTGGGAACGTGGGCTACGCAAGCCCGCTATCGCAATATCCAGGTTGTCTCTTTAAACGATTCGACGATGCTGTTCAGCGGCCTTCCGGAACTTCCAATAGGCCAATTTGCGGCCTCCTACTGGACATTCTTCGGAGCGGCCGCCGCCTCCAGGAGTACCGATGCACTGAATGATGATGTAAGTGTGCGAATTGATGCCGCTGCTGCCGGAGCAGGTCTGCAGCAGGAGAATTTCAAGTGGATTCCGCAGGTTTATACCGGTTCGCTGTGGATGAAGGGGTCTTTGCCGGCCGGCCTTCGCGTCGAACTGCTGGATGGCCGGACCGTCCTGGGGCAGGCCGTACTGGGAGCTCCCGGCTCTGAGTGGGCCGAATACCCATTCCAGATTTCTTCTGCAGGTGCGACGAACGCGGGCTCTCTGCGGATTGTTCTGCAAGGGCCTGGAACGGTCTTTCTTGACCAGGTAAGTTTGATGGGACAGGATGCGCTGGCGACCGGCGGCTATCGTCCGGACTTGCTGGAGGCCGTAAATGCGCTTCGTCCGCCGATTATTCGCTGGCCGGGCGGCTGTTTTGCCTCACTGTACTTGTGGAAGGATGCCATCGGCCCTCAGCATCTCCGGCGGAAATATCCGGCCTATATGTGGGATGACCAGGATACCAATTCCTACGGGACAGATGAGTTTTTGCGGATGTGCGAGTCGCTTGGCATAGAACCGCTTTTGGTGATTAACACCGGCATTCTGAACAGTTCCTGCGGAGCCCCGGCCCAGTTTACTCTTGCCGGCGGCGATTACATCCAGAATACACTGGATTGGATGGAATATTGCAACGGCGATGCCGCTTCCACCACCTGGGGTGCGGTGCGGGCTGCAAACGGCCATCCGGAACCTTACAATGTGATTTACTGGGAAATCGACAATGAAACCTGGGCGGCTGGTTCAGCGGCTTATAGTGCGGCCGTGCAGATGTTCGCTCCGGCAATGCGGGCCAAGGCAGCCGAACTGGGGATGCCGATTTATCTGATTGCCTGCGGCGGAAGCGGATTTGACCAGAGCTGGAATCAGGCGATTTTGGACAGTTGCGCCGGCTTGATTGACTTTATCAGCGTGCACCATTATGAAGACGCCAACGCATTCAAGCAGGGGCCCCTCAATTATGAGGCCCATATCCGAGCTCTCGAAAGCCGTATCGCTGCTTCGTCCAATCCCAACATCAGGATTTATATGTCCGAGTGGAATGCTCAGAGCACGGACTGGCGGACGGGGCTGTATGCCGGCGGTCTCCTGAATGCCTTTGAGCGAACGGGGAACGTATTCGAAATCGGCGGGCCGGCCCTATTCCTCCGGCATATCTCGGCTACCGGCTGGGACAATGCGTTCATTAACTTTGACCATACCGGATGGTTTCCTGCACCCAATTATGTGGTGATGAAACTCTGGCATGATCATTATGCTCCGTATTGCGTCCAGACGACGGGCGAGGATTCAAATCTGAATGTGGTGAGTGTCTTGTCGGAAGACGGCCGGACCCTGACGATTCGCGTCGTCAATCCGGATCCTTCTGCCAAATCGCTGGCCTTTGAGATTGACGGTTCGTTTGTGCCGGCGACAGCCGTGATGCACTATGTGGCCCCCGGCAGTTTGTATGCCCGAAATACCCTGGCGGAGCCGGACGCCGTGAGCGTTCAGGCCAAAGTAGTCGGACTGAGCGGACAAACCCTCCGGCTGCTCATGCCGGGCTATTCAGCGGGAGTGATTACCGTCCAGAAACAATAACCGCGTTTTGGATTGTCTGTTTGTGTTTGCAATTTGCAGGGCTGTCCTCAATTCAATTGAGGGCAGCCCTTTTCATTGAAGCCGGCCTTCTGTTTGAGAACCTTTAGTTTCACGATGCCGGCCTTGACATGAAGGTGGCGGCTGTAATGGCCGGCCGGGCGTCAAAAATTTCCCTTGAGCACCTCCTTCATCGCGTCAATTTCCAGGTCTCGCTCGGCCACGATCCGCTTGAGCCGGGCGTTTTCCTTCTCCAGCTCCCGCAGCATCCGCACAATCTGCTCTTCCGTAAACCGCCCCTTTTTCATTCGATTTCTCCGGTAATTCTGGACTGGAGTTACAGGGAAATCCTAACCTTGTCAATGGCCCAGTTTTAGGGGGATAAGCCAAAGTATTTCAAGTCCTCATTTTGAGTACTTGATCCTGAATAGGACAACATATATGCCAGATGGAAGATAAGTTCCCGCCTATTGATACCCTGTCGATATCCAAGAGATTATAACCTATCGCATAACCAACTTATTATGAGTTTATGAGGTTCAATACTATCGATATTTTTTACATTCTCGATAGAAAGCAGTTCGTTTTCCCTGCCTGCAATAGTTATAGTCATATTATCAAGTTGATGTTTTCCCAATAGTGCTTTCATGGAATGCTTTGAAGTTGGATTAGACGCAAGCCACCACTTCTTTTCTGATATTCTCGTCAAGCAGAAGTCCACATTATGATGTTGGAATACTTTTTGACCTAAATAGACTCCCTTCATTTGGGATGTGTCATAGATTGCCATTTCTTTTCCACTTTTAACCGTTACAGTCTCAGGTTGTTTAAAAAGGATATCTTCAGATATCTGTTCAGATTCCTTCTGTTGTTCTATTCTATCAAGGTCAGTCTGTGTGAAGTCCTGATTATAAGCAAGTCGCTCCAGCACCTCTCGTTCTGATTTGCCGACATAACTCGCCAACAGCCGGAACCAATTTCTTTCCCAATCCGTGCCTTTTTCATAGGCATAACATATATTCCCAACCTGTTCATAATAAGGGTCTTCTTTTTTTAGCCATTGACCTACAAGAGCTCCGGCCGGATATTCCAATCCTTTCTTATAGACCACTTCTGTGCATAGTTTTACAATCCTATCATATACCCCTTCTGGCCACGGATGGTGGTCAATCCAGAAAACCTCGCTTCCTTTACTGAACAGTATATTTAGAGACTGTTCAACTTCAATGCTAGCGGGTATATCAGTGATATATATGCGTTTTGGTATATTGTTTTGTAAGACAGAATACAATTTAGAATGTATAAACTTAGCATTCGAAAAGACAAGTTCCATGTTGGACTTTTCTCTGCGGAGTATTTGGGCGGCACAGACCATGCCATCAACATCACCATGGGTTATAAGGATTACGTCTTTATTATTAATCTCTTTCGGTTGCATATTTGATTAAACCCTTTCGCCGTGGACTGTAAGGTTCATATTAATAACGTAATCTTTTTAATTCACGCTGTTCGTCATATTCATACACCTCTAAATCAGACAGCCATGTGTTATCTTTAAATATCTCCCTGCATATCTTCAAGACTTCGCCAAATGTATCGAAAGCAGAACTTTTCGGATTAAATTGAGCAATAACCAGCATGGGAATGATTTTTCCAGTTAGAGACACTTTAGGAAAATTCGGAGATATTAACCCTATAGCTTTCTTCTGTTTTATCACTTCTCCGATATTGTCCATGAAATCCTGTCTATTGCGGCGTACGTAATCATTAAATATGCTGCAATATAGTCCAATCTGTATTGGTGACAAGTAAATTCCCTTTGTACTGGAACCATGTTTGAACTCAATCAAAAGGACATCTCCGCTCCTGTTCACAGCCAAGAAATCAACCTCATTTCCTAGAGCATCCTTGCTTATATTTCTACCGTATTTATTGGCATCGATTTCACTCAGATGTTTTTTGATTGTCTTAAATATATCTTGTTTTTTGCTAAAATAATTCTGTTTAGCCCTTATATCTTGGTAGCCAATTACTGCCTCCTTATCAATCACTGCAAAATTTTCATGCCCAGTGCCGTCAATTCCAAATTGTCTAGAAAATAAGTTCTGAAAATAGCCTTCTTTTTTATTGTAGTAATACCTGTCCAATTGATTATCTTGACGTAAATAAACAAGCATTTGAACAAAGTCCTTTTCGAAATACAAGTCTGTCGTTTCTCTAATACCATATATATCCAACCCTTTATCTTTGGCGTATTTAAGATACTTATGATCGGCTGCAATATTCACTCTGTTTCTTTTAAGGGAGATTCTCAAAAGCCTTGTCGTGCCGCAGTACACCGAAACCCACTCCTGAGAGTTATTGGAACCAATCAGAAAATCGAGTTCCTTCCGTTCTCGAACCAGATTGTAAAGCCAGTGAAGCTCTCTACCATCCATCAAGAGCTGTTGGAGTTCATTGGAAATAACACGTTTGTAATACATCTCTTGGACAGTCATATGCCCCTTTTTACAAAACCAACCATAGGATCAAATTTAATGTCATCCACTTAGCACTTCCAGTATTTGATAGGGTTTCGAGCACCTTTAATAAACATGCCATAGTGGCTAACCGATTTGCCTTTGTATTTCTTACGAATTTTTGTCTCTGCAATGTTTCCAACAAACTCCCATCTGGTTTTTATTGTTTCGTTAGAGTCTTGACTGTACCCCTGTTTTGGGTCCATTTCGAAGGTTAGGACTCCCGACCTTTTCATACCTGTATTCGGTTCTTGTGTCAAGTTCTGATTTCTTCTCCAATCAAGTTGCCGGTCAGAGGATACGGCTCTGCGGGGACGCAACCGGAGCGCCGGCCGGTCATCGGAGCAGAGGCCGGGCCGTGACGTCTTTGATCACGTCTACCCGAACCACGCCGTTTCGCTCCAAAATGCCGAATACAGGCACTTTACAGGCGGCTCCACGACCTCGTTTGCCCTTGCGTCGGCCGCCAAAGCAGCTCTCATCCAGCTCAATCGCACCGCCCAGAAAGTCCCGGGCGCCCTGAGCCGAAGCCAGGATCGAATACCGCAGCAGATCGTACGCTCGCAGGGCCGTGGGATAACTGATTCCACATTGAACCGCCGCCCGAAGGGCGCTGATCTCCAGTTCCAACAACTTGATCAGCCAAGCCCAGGTTTTCAAAGAGCAATGCAGTTTGTTTACCCATCGGCCAGTAAAATCATGAAAGGTGTAATGGCATCGTTTACAGCGATATTTCCGGCCTGCGATCCGATAGATTTTATAGCTTCTACATTGTGCGCAAAAAACATGCCGTTTTTGCCAGCAGTATTTTCGAAAAT
>Ga0208198_1000080_pt1 | contig 116203 bp, 100 predicted proteins | sample AD_JPNTR2_MetaG_FD_184446 | JGI IMG/M metagenome (GOLD analysis project Ga0208198, IMG submission 184446) | Active sludge microbial communities of municipal wastewater-treating anaerobic digesters from Japan - AD_JPNTR2_MetaG (SPAdes) (version 2) | ecosystem: Engineered > Bioreactor >...
AGGGGGATTCTCGGAGAGTGTTACAGGAGTTACAGGTGTTACTAAGCAGGTGTGCGCTCAAGGAATGTTTGAGACATTACCGCCGGAGGTGAACCACATATGAAACAAGAAATGCCTGATGCTTGTCCGCGATGCTTAACGGTAGGTTATCCGCACACTTGGCGCCATGACCGGGGAAGTATTCTTGCGCTGTATATATGTCAACGTTGCCGCCGGCACTGGATATGCTGGTGGAATCCCGATTGCTTGGAGGTGAGAACGAATGATCGAAATTCGACTGCCGAAGCATAGATTATTCCTCACTGAAGAGGAGGTTCAGGGTCTGCTCAAGCATGACCCTGAACTATGGGAAGCTGCTCTCAAGCGTGGCAAGATGATCACACGAGCAAGGCAGCGAAGAGAACGGGTGAGAAAGGGGGTATAGAAGTGGCGAAACTCCTGGAGTTTTTCATAATCGTCGGTGTCGTTCTGACGGGTATATGTCTCTGCCTGGTAGTTTACCACGTGCGGACACGTTAGCCAGCCCTTTTTTTAGGATGACATTTGTAAGATTTCGTGAGATTTGACGCTGCTTCGCCCTTTTTTATGGTGTCTAATTTTGTGTAGTTTCCCCCTTTTTTAGCTGTTGTGTTTTGTTGCGCTTCTCTCTTTTTTGGTTGTTACGTTCTGTTACCTGACTCCCAGGAAAAGAGCGAACACGGCACGCAGGACAGCCCTCAGCAATGCGTTACATGTGTCGGTAGGTATAAAGATACCCAAAGCGGAAAAGAGGGGCCTTATTTAGCGTCCTGGAGGCTCATATTTACGTGGCAAGGTTTCTCTCAGGTGTGTCGTGCCTTTTTTAGCGCGCTTTTTGTGCAGTTTCGTGAAGTCAACCTTTTTTATAGGTGTCTTATCTGTCTCACAGTCCCTTTTTTATGCTGTCCATTTGTCCGATTGTTTTACCTTATCCCCTGTTAGAAGGAGGTTTACCACAAATGCCATACAAAGACCCGGAGAAAAGGCAGAAATATATGAGGCATTACATGCGAGCCTACCGGAGCAAACAGCGTGAGCGTAAACCCTCGCGTAAACCCGACACATCAGAAAGACCAGAATCGAAGACTGACCCGAACCATGTGCAGAACCTTCAGCAAGCTAGAGGTAAGGCTGTAGCGACCCCTCAAGGCCGAGGAACTCTGCTTCGCGTATCTGAGAATTGCGCTATCGTTGCAGTTGCCGGCACAGTCGTCAATTTTCGCTGTGAACAGGTGGGACTATGGTAAATTTGAAACCCCGGAGCAATTCACCCCGGGGTACGTTTTTGCAGACTTAGCCTGTACGTTTGCCTGTACAGAAAACGCATTCTATTGTCCAAACCCCTAAATAGCTGGAGCCGACGACCGGACTTGAACCGGTAACCTGCTGATTACAAATCAGCTGCTCTGCCAATTGAGCTACGTCGGCTTACTTTTGTATGCTATGCTATTTACTATTCTAGTCACGGGAGGTTCTTGTGTCAACTTCACCGGACAATTTTCCAGACAAGCCGGACGGGAAAGAAGGGTCCGAGCCTTTCTTTCCCGTCAATAATCACACCTAAACGCCGTACATGTGAGGAGTGCCATACGTACTCGCTTTTACCGGTACTATATGTACTCATTACGTTTTTCTATATATCTCTCAAGCTTCCGCTTTACCCGTTGTAAGGCATTGTCTATGGATTTCACATGCCTGTTTAACTCAGATGCAATCTCCTGATATGACTTACCGTCAAGGTATGCAACAAGGACCTGCCATTCGAGATCGCTTAGGAACTCCTCCATTTTTGACTCAATATCGTTAAACTCTTCTCTGCTGATTACCAACTCCTCAGGGTCGGTAATCTTGTTGCCGGAAATTACGTCCAAGAGTGTACGATCAGATTCCTCGTCATATATGGGTTTGTTGAGAGAGATATATGAATTAAGGGGTATATGCTTCTGACGAGTCGCAGTCTTAATTGCGGTGATGATTTGCCGAGTGATACAAAGCTCAGCAAATGCTCGGAAAGAGGCTAACTTATCGCTACGGAAATCACGAATAGCCTTAAACAGGCCTATCATGCCTTCCTGAACTATGTCCTCGCGGTCAGCTCCTATAAGAAAATAAGAACGTGCCTTTGCTCGGACAAAGTTCTTATACTTAATGATAAGGTACTCCTCTGCCTCTTTCTCCCCATTCCTCGCAGCCTCGACAATCTCCTCGTCGAGCATATCATCATAATCACAATAAAAAGACGTCTCGCGTTCAGGCCTAGCACTCACGAATAACGCCTCCCTGATCTGATGTAGCTCGACCCATGGTCCCATTATATACTTGGATTCGTGGACAAGTCAAGAAAACCGGCAGGCTTGCTGCCTTTGGCGAAATGCTTCAAATAATACGACTGCTGCAGCAACTGAGGCATTAAGTGAGGATACCTGACCTCTTGAGGGAATTCTAACCAGAAAATCACATTTCTTCTCTAGAAGGTTAGATATTCCTTGCCCCTCAGAGCCAATGACCACGCCGAGAGGACCTCGAAGGTCTGTCTCATACATTGTCTTCTCTGCCTTGGCTGACGCGCCTACTATCCAGAACCCCTCCTCCTTCAGTTTGTCCACCTCTCGGGCAAGATTCGGCACCCTCGCGCATGGGACATATTCAACAGCGCCTGCAGATGCCTTCGCCACCGCGCTTGTAAGCCCACACGCTCTGCGTTTCGGCATCACAACACCTGTAGCTCCCACTGCATCGCATGTCCTGATAATAGCACCTAAGTTATGGGGATCCTGAATTCCGTCAAGAATAACAAACAAAGGCGAATCGTGCCGATCCGACACCTCATCCAAAATATCATTTACACTTCGGTAACAGTGAACTTGTGCCCCAAGGGCTATGACTCCTTGGTGATTTCTTGTGATACTCATGGCGTCAAGCTTGCTACGGTCTACCTCTACTACAGGAACACCCGCCTTACGAGCGGCTCCTTTGACAGCGCGGGAAAATGCAGGCTCAATCCCTTTCGCCAGCATGATTTTGACCAGAGGCCTTTGGGCTCGCAAGGCCTCCATGACTGCATTGCGTCCTTCAATTGTAGCCTCGTAATCCATGAAGAAACCGCCTCCGCGACTATCTGGACTAAGTAGGTTCCTATGAATCTCCGCTGTCTTTCAGCATCTGCCATTCCTCCGGCAAGTCCTGTCAAGGGAATCATTATTTTGGTGAGAAGGTCTCAGGAATTCATGCGGCCTAAGGGCTGAATTCAGACAGGATACTCTACCGGATAATAGAATTGATCTTGCCACAAGACATTTTCCCCTCCGGACAGTACCCGCGCATTTCACAAGGGCTTCCTACCCATGAAAAGAGATTAGGCGCGACTTGTTGCACACACTCGAGCATCCCTTGAGCCAGCCGGCGTATCTCCCATTGAGCCCGGTTACACAAGCGCCTTTCGAAGAAGTTGTAAAGGCTCCTGCAATTCATAGTCATGACCAGCTTAGTCTCACATGCATTCGGCAAAATGTACCGCGCGTCTTCTTTTGGCACTATCTCCGTTAACTTCCAATAGGTCTCCCTGATTTCCTCAATTTGCTTCTCAAAAAGGTCCCGTGCCTTTGGGTTATCGGCAATTGTAGGCGGCACCACATATTTAAAACCGCTCTCCAGCACGTACCTCTGGGATTGCTGAGAATACGAAGCGATTCTGTGGCGCACTAGTTGATGGCTCAACGACCTGCTAACTCCCTCAATAGCAAAAGTAAAAGAAGCATGCTCACAAGGAGAAAGGTGTCCCGCCTCCAATATGGTATTGATAAGCTTCTTTGCATCCTCTTCTGAGAGTCCGGAAGCCAGCTCTCCGGATTCAAGCGCTGAATAACATCGCCTGGCAGCGATTGCAACTGTCATCTCAGGCTCCGGAGTATAACTTATCAGACTTACTTCCATGCCGTACCTCCTCTTGACGCAATGTACGAATCTTCTATAACCGCTCTTCTATCAAACCTAACGCCTTTGACATGAGCTCCTTGAGTCTTGCGTCTCTGCCGAGCAGGTAAAGGTAACCGATAACCGCCTCAAACCCTGTGGAGTGTCGATAATCAAGAACCGGCATACTCCTTGGCCCTCGTCCTACCTTAGCATTACGTGCGCGTCTTGCCACATCTGCCTCATCAGCCATGAGGAACAGCTCTAAATCAGCAAAGGCCTGAGCCTGAGCTGTAGCGCAAACCCGCGAGACAGCCCCCTTGTGAAGCTTGTCCAGATCCAGATCCAAGTGCTCACTCACGAGCCCGCATTTAAGCAGATTCTCTCTCACGTACAGTTCATAGACTGCATCTCCGATGTACGCAAGCACACCCGGAGGGATTGCGTCTATGCTCTTAAGATCCAGACGGTTCATCCTATTCTCTTCCATATAGTGCCTGTAGACGTATCTTCCAAGATGATGCCCATGCCCTTCAGAGAATCACGAATCTTGTCCGCAAAGGCCCATTCCTTCTTCGAACGCAAATCATTCCTTACGTCAATAAGCAAGCTGATAAGGCCTTCTGTGAGACCTCTGTCAGCGATCGCTCCGGATTCTTGGAATAAGCCCAGAATCCCGCCAAGAGTCGAAAGAGTACTGACTGCTTTACTCAACCCTTGGAGATCTTCTTTATTATAGTGAATCATGCCACCTGTCGCATGGAGAAAATCATTGATTGAGCGGGCCAAATCGTGAAGGGCGGCGATCCCCACAGCAGTGTTAAAATCGTCGTCCATCCCTTCTATGAACCTTCTCTCAGCCTCTTCCGCATCAGCCTTAAGAGTAAGACCGGACCCTTTCTCTTCTTTCTCCTGTACCGACTCCATCTTGTCCGCCTTATCCAGCGCCCTGCGCCCTGCATCCAAAGTTGACACAAGACGCGAGTATGCTGTGCCCGCGGCTTCCAGCTCATCCACTCCGTAATTTGCAGGGCTTCTATAATGGCGTGAAGCAAAGAAATACCTGATTACACCGGGCTCAAACTCCTTGAGGACATCTCGCACGGAAAAGAAATTCCCTAAAGACTTAGACATCTTTACGTCATCTATATTCAGCATTGCGTGATGTATAAAGTACCTCGCGAAAGGTTTCTCACCGGTGTAAGCCTCTGATTGGGCGATTTCATTCTCATGATGTGGGAAAATGAGTTCGTCGCCTCCTCCGTGCATATCAAAGCCGCTGCCTAAGTACTTTAAAGCCAGCGCAGAGCATTCTATATGCCACCCGGGCCTGCCCGGTCCCCACGGGCTGTCCCATGACGGCTCCCCGGGTTTTGCGGATTTCCAAAGCGCAAAGTCCATGGTATTACGTTTTTTAGGATTCACCTCTATACGAGCCCCGGCCATCATGTCATCTAAAGACCTGCCGGAGAGCTTGCCGTAATCAGGAAAACTCGTCACGTCAAAAAACACGTCACCATCTGCCTGATAGGCATAGCCTTTTTCTATGAGCCCGCTAATGAGCTCAATGATTTCCGGGATATGCTGAGTTACTTTAGGCATTACATCCGGTCTTTCTACGCCAAGCATATCCATAACATCCAAGAAATCCCTGTGGTACTCTTCACTGATTTCCTCGGGCTCAACTCCTTGCATGCCGGCTTTTGCAATAATCTTATCATCCACGTCAGTTACATTCTGGACGCAGAAGACTTTCCAGCCTCGATACTTGAGGTATCGCCTCACCGTATCCCAGAACACATATTGGCGCGCGTGTCCTATGTGGGTATAATCGTAAGGGGTTACGCCACATTGATAAATATCAACCCGCCCCGGTTCCCGCGGCACGAATTCTTCCTTTCGTCTTGTCAGAGTGTTATAGATTCGTAGCGCCATCGAAATTCCCCCTCGTGTCTAAGAGCGCAGTCCTGACCCTATTAATCGATCTTTCCCTACCTAGAATTTCCATGATAACATGAAGTTCAGGCCCTTTTGTTCGTCCTGTAAGAGCAGACCTGATAGGCATTAGGACCTTTCTTGCGCCGACCCCAAGGTCGTCAATGATCTTCTTCAACCCTGCCTGGATTTCTTCCTGGCTGAATTCTGTAGTATCAGCGCAAGAAAACACCTGAACGAACTCGGTAAGCGCAGGTTTCCCAGTGGGACCCGTAATCCACTTCTTAGCGGATTCCTCGTACATCTCTACACTGTCACCAAAGAAAAAGGGCACTTCCGTAGGAATCTCAGATAGATTTGAAATGGAGTCCTTCACTGATACGACGATTTTCTTAAGTCTTTCTCGTTCCTCGCCTTCAACCTGCGAATCCTCGGCAATTCCAAATCTGCCTAAGTAGGGCAAAGCCATGTCCAAGAGTCTGTCCGGGTCAGACATGCGAATGTAATGGGAGTTGAACCAATCAAGCTTCTTAGGATCAAATACGGACGGGCTTTTGCTGACTCGGTCCAGTGAAAACTCGGCTGCAACCTCCTGTATATCCATTATTTCGCGAGTATCCCCAGGGGTCCACCCTAAAAGCGCCAGGTAATTCAGAATCGCCTCGGGCAAATAGCCTGCCTCCCTGTAGTAGGCAATGGACGTCGCTCCGTGTCTCTTGCTGAGCTTTGTCCTGTCCGGGCCCAATATCATAGCTACGTGGCCGAACTTAGGAACAGGAAAGCCAAGAGCCTCATAGAGCATTATCTGACGGGGAGTATTGGAAATGTGTTCGTCCCCTCTGATTATATGAGTCACTTTCATCTCGGCGTCATCTACAACTACAGCAAAGTTATAAGTAGGAAAACCGTCTGATCGCATGATCACAAAATCCCCGATAGTGCTGCTGTCAAAATTGATTTCGCCTTTTACCATGTCATCCAAGGTTACTGTATCCACAGGGACCCGAAATCTCACCACAGGCGTCCTTTCCATGGACAACCTGGCAATCTGGTCCCTCGTCAAATTCCGACACTTCCCGCTGTAACGAGGCATCCTGCCTTTGGCCAGATATGCCTTTCGTTCCTCTTCAAGCTCTTCAGGAGTGCAGTAACAAAGATATGCATCGCCTCGGGAGATCAGAGTCTCTGCATACTTCCGATAAACATTCAGTTTCTCACTCTGCCGGTAAGGACCGTATGGGCCTCCTACAGCGTACCCCTCATCCCAATCCAGGCCAAGCCAGCGAAGATCGTCAACAATGGTCTCGCATGCATCATCCAGAGATCTGGCGACATCTGTATCCTCTATTCGAAGGATCACTTGCCCGTTATGGTGTCTTGCAAAAAGCCAGTTAAACAAACATGTGCGAATATTTCCGATATGAAGATGCCCTGTAGGCGCAGGCGCGAACCTGACCCGTACCCCTTCAGCCATTCCTTCACCTTCATGTAGTTGGTTAATCTTTTGTATGACTCATAATCTCTTAACTAAATCCCAAAACCTTATTCATTTAACCATAACCGCTTCCGATGAAAAACGCAAACTACCACGTTTAAGAATACATAATAGTAACCCGTTATATACACTCTTCGTTATTATAACAGTAGAGCCCAGCCTCTGGCTAGGCTCTCTTCCCAATTTGCAGCCATGCATAAAGACAGCAGCGAAACATACAACAGACGGCCTCGATAGCTGATTAGCTATGTATTGTCGTATTGTCATCCTATCTTCCGGTGCCTATGACCTCAACCGCTACGTCCACGACTCCGGGACCGATAAGGTCTATAGCCTCCGCAGCAGCCCTGGAAAGGTCTATCTCCCGACCGGCAATGTACGGACCCCTATTGTTGATCCTGACTACCACCTGCTTTCCGCACACAAGATTGGTGACCCTGACAATCGACCCGAAAGGCAGAGTGCGATGGGCAGCAGTCAGGCTCCTTTCATCATAGATCTCACCGTTTGCGGTAAGTCGTCCGTTCCAACGCCCGCCGTACCACGAAGCCCGGCCCACCGATATTCCGTAAGGATGTACTGCGTCGAGGGATACAAGGTGGCCTTTATCGCAGCTGTCAAGGGCAGAGCCGCCTAGCGCAAGGCGCATGTTATTAGCCCACTTCAAGGCTAATGCATAACACGAACTATTATTAGCTCTTGCGTGTTCAGCGTCACAGGTGACGATATGTCTTGCTCCTATAACTACAACGAAACTGCCTCTTACTACAGCCGGCCTAATATCCTCATAGCTTGCCTGAGCAAAGGCCTCCCGCAGCCTCTCCCCTATACAGTCTGCCCTTTCCGCAGGGGACATGCCTCCGTTAGGATAGCGCATTCTCAGCACTATGTGCCCATTCACCATCACATCCCACACATCATGCCTGCTTTGACAGACCGTGACGCAGCTATTTGCTCCCTCGGATTCCACCGGGGATGTCCATATAATCACAGTCACGAGAACAAGCCACACACCGGCACATCGAACTTGACGGATGAGAGATGATATCATATCCTTCCCCCTAATCATCAGTCAATTCTCTTGACTTTGGCACCCAGGGAAGCAAGCTTTGTTTCAATATGATGATATCCTCTGTCAATATATTCAATACAGTGAATTTCCGTCTCGCCCTCTGCAACAAGGCTTGCAAGGAGAAGGGCTACACCGCCGCGAATATCTCTGGGCGCTTCCACGGGAGCTCCGGTAAGTCTCTCCACCCCTCTGACGATAATGGTATCCCTATCCACCTGAAGATCCGCGCCCATCCTTCTCAGCTCGTCCGCATATCCGAATCTGCTTTCAAACCTCGTTTCCACAATGGTGGATACGCCTTCCGCTTTAGTCATCATTGCAACAAACTGTGGCTGAAGGTCTGTGGGAAAACCAGGATACGCTAAGGTCTCTATGTCCGTTGCTCTGCACCGTTTCGGCCCGTGCACATGAAGCACGGATCCGTATTCGTCAATTTCCGCGCCTGCGGCCCGCAAATCTATAAGAACAGTCCTTAAGTGTTCCGGAACGGCATTGTTAATGGTAACTTCGCCTCCGGTCATCGTTGCAGCGATGGCAAAGGTCCCTGCCTCCAGCCTGTCAGGGATTATCTCGTGTGTAGCGCCGTACAACTTGTTTACGCCTTCGATCTTTATCGTGCCTGTACCTGCTCCGCGGATTCTGGCGCCCATTGAATTCAAAAGAATAGCCAGATCAACTATTTCCGGGTCTCTGGCTGCGTTCTCCAGTATTGTCGTTCCCTCTGCAAGAGAGGCTGCCAACATCATATTGACGGTAGTCCCATGGCTGGCTTTTCCCACATAAAAGCTAGTCCCTCGTAAGCGGTTCGCCTTCAGTTTCACATACCCGTGTTCCACGGTGACATCTGCGCCAAGGGCGCGAAACCCGTCCAAATGGAAGTTAATTCCCCTTGCGCCTATGACATCTCCCCCGGGGAAAGGCACCTCAGCAACGCCAAGACGCGCCAGAATCAATCCTGCTGTATAAAACGAAGCTCGAAGTTGTCTGACCTTCTCATAGGACGGACGACAACAGTCTATGGAAGACCCGTCAATCTCATACGTCCCTGGTCGGATAAACCGCACGGAAACTCCGATTCCCGACAGGATCTCGCAAAGAACGTGCGCATCGGTATACTCAGGGACATTATGGAGAATTGTCTTGCCACACCCTAGGGCCGAGCCCACTAAAACCGCAAGCGCGCTGTTCTTGGAACCATCAAGTCGGACTTGCCCACATAGTCGCTGACCACCGGTGACAGCAAATATTGCCATCCATATCCCCCCAGGATCAACATGAAACCGGCGTGGCCACGATAATTTGATTAAGGCGCATCTTTTCCTCAGCAGTTTGAGAAAGGCGCCGTATCACAGGCTTCACGCTTCTATACTCTATATAATGCTATAACCGACTGCTAACTGCTCAGGACCGTCCACGAGAGCATGACCAAACCTTCCGAAAATCGCCACTGAGACTCTTCCTTCCCCGCGCACCACAGCCATTTTGAAACCGCCGCCCAACCCGGGGTTGCTCATGGAGAGCTGAATAAAGGCATCCCTCACCGCATTGGAGATTGCGATCTTCTCACGAGGATCCTCAGAAATTACGCCAAGAGCCGCTGCCGCTGCTATCATGCTTTCCCGCAATTTCGCAGCAAGTCGATCCGCGCTCGCGCCTACCTGCGTGATAGCGCCCCTATACCCATAGCTTCGAATCTTGTCCAACCAATATCTTTCATACTCCCTGCTACGGGTCATTGCCAGGTATATTGAGGCAGCTTCCACCGAGATCTTTGTGACGCCTTCATCCCCTACCATCCCACTGACTATATCCCTGGCAGAGACTACTCCTATCAGATTCCCATCATCATTAACAACAGGCAGACCGGGTGTGGCAGCGTCCACTAACAAAGAACAGGCCTCTCTTATGCTACAGTCTACTGAAACATTAACGACTTTTGTGTTCATGACGTCTTTGGCGGTCAAATGTTCACTGTCAGGCCGGAGAAGGTCCCTATCGCCTATGACCCCGACTACCCGATCTTCTTTCATAACCAATATTACGGTATTGCCACTGTTTAGAAGAATTCTCCTAAGTTCTCCTATAGATGTATCAGGCGCGACCATAACAGGATCTTCATTCATGACTTGTCCAACTGTCACTTGCAATACCTCCCTCGTCACGCGTCAGGGGTCTCGAAACAAGGCTACATGAAGCAAAACATGCTATCCCCTCACCGGCGCCGATAAACCCCAACCCTTCCATTGTAGTTGCTTTGATACCTACACAACTCTCAGCAATCCCAAGAATGCCACCAATATTCGTTCTCATCTCTTGAGCAAATTCCGATATTCTCGGTCTTTCAGCCAAGACCGTGATATCTACGTTGCCTACGGCATAGCCTTGACTTTCAGCGCGCTCTCGCACACAAGACAAAATGATTCCACTGGATATTCCTTCATATGATGGATCATCAGAAGGAAACATGGCGCCGATATCTCCGAGAGCACAAGCGCCAAGAATCGCATCTGCGATTGCGTGAAGCACAACGTCAGCATCGGAATGACCCAAAAGACCCAACTCAAACGGAATATCTACCCCACCCAGTATCAAGCGTCTCCCGGGCACAAGCCTGTGGACATCAAATCCAATCCCTACTCGAACTCTCTGATGTTCCGCGCCGCCGGAACATAGTATACCATTTTGAACCTTTAATTCGTCTATAGCTAGGTAAGAATCTGCAATCACTAAGTCTTCACGATAAGTAATCTTAATATTATCCAACTCATCCTCAAGCACTTTAACTTTAACGCCTTTTCTCTCCACAACCATGGAATCGTCAGTTGCAGTAAATCCATCTTGAGCTGCACTTACATATGCAGCTTCTATTATTTCACGCCGAAAAGCCTGAGGAGTCCTTGCTGCCCGGATTGTGTCACGATCCAGCGTCCGGCCAATATATCCGTCTTCAACCGTTTTAATGGTATCTCTCATCGGAACAGATACAATTGCCGCGCCGTACTCCCGTGCAGCTTTTATTGTCGCCTCAATGGTAGACGCACGAACAAGAGGTCTTGCCGAATCATGGATTACAACAATTTCACATTTGGGACCAAGGCTCCTCAGCCCACGAAAGACTGATTCCTGCCTAGTCGCTCCCCCGGGAACAACCTCCCTCACCTTAGAAAACCCGCCCCAAGCCCGAATAAGTGTCCATGTCAAGTCAATTTGTCGGGGATTTGCAATGACTATTACATCATCCACAGCCTCACAGGCTTCAAAAGCGGAAAGGGTACGGATAAGAACAGGTTTACCTCTAAGTAGCAGGTAAGTCTTATTTTCTTTCATCCTCATTCTTCTTCCGGATCCTGCAGCAGCTATAAGAGCGCAAACGCTCACTTGCCTACCTCCTGAAACTCTTCCCGTCGTATCCTTTTAATACCCGGACTTCTTACGTGCCCCTGGGCCTCGCAAATATCATCCTCCCGGCAGCAGTCTGAAGCACGCTGGTCACCGCCACCTCTACCTCTGCGCCGATAAAGCGCTTACCACCGTCAACTACCACCATGGTGCCGTCATCCAAATATGCTACCCCTTGTCCTGCTTCCTTACCGTCTTTGATGACATACACTGTCATCTCTTCTCCGGGCAACACTACAGGTTTAAGGGCATTAGCCAGCTCATTTATGTTCAACACCGGCACGCCTCTCAGCTGGGCTACTTTGTTTAGGTTAAAATCGTTTGTAACAATCTTGCCATTAGTGGATTGGGCCAATTTCAAGAGCCTTGAATCCACATCAATGCCGTTCCCGACTTCTGTGTCAAGTATATGGATCTGGGCGCCGACTTCCTTTCGCATCTTACCAAGGACATCCAGACCCCTTCTCCCTCTGTTGCGTTTTAAGGGATCCGCTGAGTCCGCAATGTGTTGTAGTTCTTCCAAGATAAAGGTTGGGACGACAATTGTCCCATCTATGAAGCCGCTTTTACATATGTCCAGGATTCTACCGTCAATTATCACACTGGTATCGAGTATCTTAGGCGCACACAGACTCTGATGCTTCTGAGACTTGTCACGTTGACCGCCGACTACCCTTTCTACCGATTTAGGAACAGAAGTAAATAAGTTAAATAGATCCTCTCTCTTCTTAACGGCGACTTGCACACCCAGATAACCCATGAACAGGGTTAGTCCGATAGGCAGATAAACACCTACATAAGGAATCTGAGAAAACGGAAGGGTAAGCAAGACCGCAATAAGAAGAAAAACGATTGCACCGAAAGCGCCTGCTACAAGATCCTGCGTGGGCATCTTCTGTAACCTTGCCTCAAGTCCGGAAGCAAGTTTCTGTAAACCTCGAAAGGCCACCGGAAAAACGGACAGTCCAAAGAGCCCGCCGGCTAAAACTAAGACAACAAACACTGCAATGTTTACGCCCGTTCCGACACCTGTGAGCACAACCCTTGTGAGAAAACGATGAACAAAAAATCCAATCAATGCACCCAGAGCAAGGGAAACGCCGTTTACCAGCTTATTCATTATCAGGCTTCTCACCTCTCTTTCTCCGGAAACATTTGATAGCCCCCTGGTAAATTGGGGGCATAAGCGGTGAGATTAACATTGCCTTCCTGGATTTATTATGGGAACTTGACCTCGTCTGTATCCTTATACCATCCGAAACTCCGAGAGCTCATATCTCAACAAAGGAGAAACTGAGGCGTTCTTCCCTCTTTTAGTGAAACGAAAGACTTGTCTTGAGGTTCCCACAAGACTGTTGGGCCTTATTGAAGGACTTCAGCTATTGCCTTCTCCACTTCCTCTTCATCAACACCTTCAGCAATCACCAGCTCACTGACGAGGATTTGCATTGCATTGTCCAGCATTCGACGCTCTCCTGTAGACAACCCTTTCTCCTTGTCGCGATAAGCTAAGTTTCTCACTACCTCTGCCACAGCAAAAACGTCGCCGGTTCTGATCTTTTCTAAGTTAGCTCTGTATCTACGGTTCCAGTTGGATGACATTTTCGTCTTATCGCTGGCCAGGACTTCATAGACCTTCTCAACATCTTCCTTGTCTATTACACCCCTTAAGCCTACCTCGTCCGCGCTCTCAATGGGAACCATAACCCTCATGTCTCCCATTGGAATCCTGAGGATATAGTACTTCTGTTTTTCACCGAGAATCTCCCGTTCTTCAACAGCCTCAATAACACCTGCGCCGTGCATAGGGTAGACTACCTTATCACCTAATTCAAACATAGCCATTACTTCCCCCCAATCATCTAGATAGTCATCCGGCACCCCTGATCTCCGCTAAGGGAGGAAAGCTGCCCATTGCCTCGGCATTTGTGAGGTTCATGACCTTCTGATTCTTCTATACTCATATACAATTAATTTTAACATTCATCTGAGTCAGGTGTCAATTCAGACCCGGCCTCTTCCATTATAGGAATATACTGCAACTTTTCATCAAAGAGTCATGTCGTTGACAACCCTTGAACCCTATCGCTATAATTGAATCATGAGAAACAGTCCAAAACCTCTTTTGAAAATCCTTGAGGCGGGGTGACTTATTTATGGAGCACCTAGATTGCAATACATTCCAGGAAGCCGTATCTCGTTGCCTCGTCAGACATAAGAGCATTCTTGATTGCACCTCGAAACTGGATGAGGCCAGCGCCCGCGTTAACCGCGCTATTGCAAAAGCGGTAACCACATGCGGTTGCCTGAAAATCTCTGCAGCCAGGCAGACTTTCCCTTCTTGCGTATCATTCTCAGAGCTTCGCAATTATACCACATCACACATTGAAGGCTCTCTTTGCCCTGAGTGCCGCGAAGTATTGGAGAGCGAAATCGGACGCACCCTCTTTTACCTGGCAGCCCTATGCGACCTGCTTGATCTTGATATTGAAGAAGTCATGGAACAAGAACGAGAGAGATTATCAACACTTGGAATCTTCAATCTCACATAAGATACATCACAAAATATGGCGTTTGCACCTTGTCACCGACAACATGAAGACTTGCCGGTCACCGTTTCATTGCAAAATCCAAAGCTTCACTTATGGTTCTTACCTGCACAATCCGGAGATTCTCATGATTCGTCAAGAGCCCGGTGTTGGAAGCAGGAATAATGCACTGTTTGAAACCCAACTTAGCAGCTTCAGCAACCCTTGATTCTATACGATTGACTGCTCGAATCTCTCCGGAAAGCCCAACCTCTCCAATGATTACAAGATCCTGATGACATAGAGCATTTCGAAAACTCGATGCTATGGCGCAAGCAATGGCGAGATCCGTCGATGGCTCATTTAGCCTAACGCCTCCTGCGACACTAACGTAGACGTCACATGATGACAACCCTAACCCGGCACGTTTTTCGAGAACAGCAAGAATTATGGCAACCCTGTTTGAATCTACCCCTGTCGCAGTTCGTCTGGGAACACCGAAAGGAGTGCGAGTTGTAAGGGCTTCAACCTCAGCAAGAATAGGACGTGTTCCTTCAACACTCGCAGTGACACAAGCACCACTAACCATGTGTGACCTACCGGATAGGAAGACTTCTGACGGGTTGCTGATCTCGGAGAGGCCTGTATCTCGCATTTGAAATACCCCGATTTCATTGGTAGACCCGAATCTGTTTTTTACACATCTTAGAATCCTAAAACTCAGGTGGCGCTCTCCTTCGAAATAAAGCACAGTATCAACCATATGTTCAAGCACCCTTGGACCTGCTATCGCCCCTTGTTTTGTGACATGTCCCACAATGCAAACTGGGATCTCAAGCTCCTTTGCCTTTCTCATGAGCCGGCCTGCGCACTCACTCACCTGAGACACGCTTCCCGGCGAGGAACTTAAGTCTTTGGTAAAAACAGTTTGAATCGAGTCCACAATAACAAGCCCGGGAGATATGCTCTCAATCCAGTGCTCAATTCTTTCCATGTCCACTTCGGACAGAACCAGCAGATTATCAGAGTGAATCCCCAGTCTGTCCCCCCGAAGTTTGACTTGATTGGAAGACTCTTCCCCTGAGACATATAAGACATGAACATCGCGACTGACAGCTCCGGATACTTGAAGGAGAAGTGTGGACTTACCTATACCGGGATCCCCTCCGATTAAGACGAGAGACCCGGGGACTATTCCCCCGCCCAGGACTCTGTCGAGTTCAGCGATACCGCTGGTAAGCCGCGTCGCTCCTCCGCTCTCCAATTCAGTGATGGGACGAGGGGCGCTTCCTATTGAAACATCCCCGAATGGCCTGACAGATTTAGGGCTCTCCATTTCCTCAATCAGAGAGCCCCATTGGCCGCATGAGGGACATTTCCCAAGCCATCTCGGAGTCTCGTACCCGCAGTCTTTGCATACATACTTCGTCTTTTGCTTCGCCATTCGTTTCCTTCCCGTCCATGTGTTGACACAAAGCCAAAGTCCCTTATAAGGTCACTTATACTTAGTGAGACTTGCAGATAGCTTGCGCAAAATCTAAAGGAGCAACCCCAGGAGATTCAATAGATAGGTCTCGGTACACTCGGGATATTGCCTCTTCGATATCAGAGATGTCCCGGCGCACTCCGACGAGGGTCTCTTCAATATCACTGAGGCGGTCCTTTGGATAGAAGGTGAAATCCCCGGAAATGGATATGTCACTAATGATATCTCCTTGAACTATATGAGTTACAGTTATCAGCCCGCCTGGGGCCTTGTAACTCCTCTCTGAGACCTGGGCCCCTGATGTGATCTTAACTTTCATGTAACCCTCATCACCATCTGCCGGATCTCGCCTTCTGAAGAGGAAATCGTCGGACATCATTTCTTTCTCCAGATCACAGGCTTTCTCATAAACGTCACGCTCTAGGTTAACTTCTTCCAATGCGCCCAGTCTCTGAGCGAAATTCCTAATAAGCAAGTCCTCAACTTCCCTTCGGGGAGGCATTGTTCCGGTCTCCTTAAGCACACTGGATACATTGTCCTCCAGAGACTTATGGACTTTATCACGAAACTTCTCGCTGGGCACCTTAAGTATGTTAGCCATCTCCCTGGAATCAAAGTCTAAGATGATATTGCCTACAAATACCACACACTCGCCTATGTCAGCCCCGCCTAACCCTGATACCTTACGGCCTTCCTCTGTCACTACGTCATTTACCGGTCTAAAAGATGCGCTGACTCCGAGTTGGCGATATGTCTCAACGCACGGACCGGCAATAAGTTCATACAAGGACGAAATTCTCCGAGGAAAATCAGGATTGTCCCGCCTGACAATGAATTGAAAGAAAACCTGATTTCTATCGAGGAGTGTAGTCCCTCCCCCAATTTCTCTACGCATCACTGATATGCCGTTCTTGCGGCAATACTCCAAGTCCACTGCCTTGTTAGCATCTTGGAAGTACCCTACGCTGACAATCGTATGAACAGGTGAGACCAAAATGAGAGCCTCGTGACCCATCTTAGCTAACGCATGAAAAATGAGCATTGACATTTGCCCCTCTAAACATCCTAGGCGATACACTTTCACGAAAGGTTACCCCCTTACTGTTTAGCGCTTGTTATTAGGGAATCAACGAGAGCCTGAAACACCTCATCGGGAGACTTGAGAATCTCTGTCATCTTCTCGAAAGGACATATATCTGTACCTTGTCTGTTGAGAATATGTGGGGTTCTTTCATCAGCGATTAGCTTTATGTTGGCTGATTGGAGTTCCGCAACTGCCGAATCAGAGACTATGCGAGTGTATGCTGCAGCAGCCTTCGAGTAGATGCATAACATAGCGGAAGCCCGCCCCATCACGCGATCACCGATAACAGCTCCGTGGAGCTTTTCTCCAAGGTCTGTAACTGCCTGCACAAAGGGACGGACACCTCGATCTTCCGCCTGTATGAGGACTTTTCCCTCTTTAATTGCTACAAGTCCCATGCCATTTTCGCTGATAATCTTTCGTGCGAGTCGAATGTCATCTTCTATCTGATGTCTGCTCATATCTACGACCGTCCTTACAGCATAAAGCGCCTGATACTATCCATCAGATTCTTCAAGAATCGTTCAATTCCTTTTACCTAAAAGAATGAACAGGGTTCTAAAATGCAGCCGGCGCCTTACTTAGGCTGTCTTCCGACAAGCCTCAACCTAAAGGCGCCGGCCTGTAGCAAGCATTCTATAATCAGGCTTAGTCAGCTACCTCTTATTCAGCGGGTTCACCTGACATTACAGGCGTCTTCGTCCTTGCCTTTTCCATGTGTATCTTGTTGTCCTTAAGAGTCACGGATACCAGGTCCCCGTCGGTAATCTTGCCTTCAAGGATCTTTTCAGACAGAAGCGTCTCGATTTTGCGTTCAATTACCCGCCTCAAAGGACGAGCGCCGAACTCTCTGCTGAAGCCTTCTTCTGCAATAAGGTCTTTTACCTCATTGCTCACATCCAGGTGAATATCGCGATCTTTCAGCCTTTCTTCGACCTTCGCAAGCTGCAAATCCACTATCTGTCTTATCTCCCGTTCATTCAAAGCCCTGAACACTATGACTTCATCGACTCTGTTCAGGAACTCAGGTCTGAAAGTCTTTTTCATAGCAGTTAGGACTTGGTCCTTCATTCGCTCGTAGTCGTATTCTTCAGTATCGCCTAAGACAAAACCAAGTTTTGTGTCACGGCTGATGAGATTTGCGCCTACGTTTGATGTCATGATAATCACAGTGTTTCTGAAGTCTACTGTGCGTCCCTTACCGTCTGTCAGCCTGCCTTCTTCAAGGACTTGAAGAAGAATATTAAAGACATCAGGGTGGGCCTTTTCTATCTCATCAAACAACACCACTGAATAAGGCTGTCTCCGAACTCTCTCCGTAAGTTGGCCTGCTTCTTCATAGCCAACATATCCCGGAGGCGCTCCTATCAACCTGGAGACTGTATGCCTTTCCATGTATTCAGACATGTCAAAGGCAAGCATGGCGTTTTCGTTTCCGAACAAGGCCTCTGCAAGCGCCCTTGCAAGCTCTGTTTTGCCGACCCCGGTAGGCCCGAGGAAGATAAAAGACCCGATAGGCCTCTTTGGGTCTTTAAGGCCTGCATGTGCCCGTCTTATAGCCATTGCAAGCGAAGTGACCGGCTCTTCTTGTCCGATTACACGCTTGTGAAGAGTCTCCTCCAGCCTTAAGAGTCTTTCGGTCTCCTCCTCAGTAAGCTGGGCCACAGGAACACCTGTCCATGCAGAGACTACTTGGGCTATATCCTCATCAGTCACAATGGCTTCCACCATACCGCGTCGGTTTTGCCATTCGCTCTTCTTCGCGTCTATTTCCTCCTTCAGCTTTTGCTCCTTGTCACGAAGATTGGCAGCCTGCTCGAATTCCTCGTTCTTAATAGCAGCCTCTTTCTCAGTCCTGATTCTTGTAAACTCCTCTTCAAGCTTCCGTATGTCCGGCGGAGCAATTGTGGTTCCGATCCTTACTTTGGACGAAGCCTCATCTATCAAGTCTATAGCTTTATCCGGCAAAAACCTGTCAGAGATAAACCTGTCTGAAAGTCTCGCAGCAGCCCTAATAGCTGCATCAGTTATCTTGACCCTATGATGGGCTTCATACCTGTCCCGAAGCCCCTCGAGAATGGATATTGTTTCGTCAACAGTCGGTTCGCCTACCATGATCGGCTGAAACCGTCTTTCGAGCGCAGCATCTTTCTCGATATGTTTCCTGTACTCATCGATTGTCGTGGCGCCGATGCACTGGAGTTCACCACGGGCAAGAGCGGGCTTTAGAATATTCGCGGCATCAATAGCTCCTTCCGCTGCTCCTGCCCCGACAATTGTGTGCATTTCATCAATAAACAAAATCACATCTCCACTTGATCTTATCTCATCAATAATGCGCTTTAACCTTTCCTCGAATTCCCCGCGGAACTTCGTGCCTGCAACTATCGACCCCATGTCCAAGGCAATAACACGCTTGTTCGCCAGCACTTCCGGAATGTCGCCACGTGCCACCATCTGAGCCAAGCCTTCAACGACAGCTGTCTTGCCTACTCCCGGGTCTCCGATAAGAACAGGGTTGTTCTTGGTCCTGCGACTGAGCACTTGAATAACTCTTTGAATCTCCTGGCTACGTCCGATAACCGGGTCCAGTTTTCCTTCCTCTGCCATAGCTGTAAGATCCCGTCCGAACTGATTCAGGGTCGGTGTTTTTTCCACCGCCCGCTTGGCTTTACCACCAGGGGCGGGCACATCCCCTAAGAAGCTGATAACCTCGGTGCGGACCTTCTCAGCGTCTGCCCCTAAGCTGGTCAATACTTGTGCAGCCACACCTTCGCCTTCACGTATCAATCCTAACAGGATGTGTTCTGTGCCAATATACCCTTGTCCAAGTTGCCTTGCTTCAATCATGGCCAATTCAAGGACTTTTTTAGCTCTCGGGGTGAGGGTTAGCATCTTCACCTTATCTGAATCCCCTGTTCCAACCATTTTCTCTACGGCTTGCCTAACATCTTCCAGGTTTATCCCAAGATTCTGAAGGGCTCGGGCGGCTATACCGGTGCCTTCGGCAACAAGGCCCAGCAGCAAGTGTTCTGTGCCGATGACATCATGGCCAAGCCGCCTGGCTTCCCCTTGAGAGAGCTGCAGAACCCGTTGAGCCCTCTCCGTTAATCCACCAAACATCATCATATTTCCTTCCCTTCCCTTCCAGTCCTGATTCTTTCCCTTATGAGCGTTGCCCGTCTAATATCCCTGTCTGCCGGGTCAAGCTCTTGTCCTGCCAGTGTCTTTAGATAGGCAGGTTGTGTAATTACCATTAGTTCATTTATAGTTTCCCCGCTAAGCCCTGGTATCAGGTTCAATTCCGCACCAAGCTTTGCATCGGATAGCAGCTTTAAAGCTTCTTGTGACGTCATTAACCTTGCATGGCATAATATACCGTATGCTCTTTGGACTCGGTCTTCCAATTGCTCTCTCATCTCTGTCATCAGCTTTTTTCTGATAGCGCGCTCCTGTTCGATAACCTGCATAGTCACTGCGCCGAGATTCTCTATGAGTTCATGTTCAGAGCGGCCTAAAGTCACCTGGTTCGACAATTGATACATATTCCCTAAGGCTTCGCTTCCTTCACCGTAGAGACCGCGAACTGCTATTCCAAGCTTGGATACTGCAGAAAGCACTGCCATTACATGGCCTGTAGCCGCCAAAGCCGGCAGATGAACCATGATGGAAACACGCAAACCGGTTCCGACATTAGTAGGACAAGCAGCAAGGTAGCCAATCCGCTCATCGAAGGCATAGTCCAGTTGGCTTTCGAACAGATCATCGATCTCATCTGCCAGCTGATAGGCCTCGTACAGCTGGAAGCCTGGCAACAGAGTCTGGATGCGAATGTGGTCTTCCTCGTTTACCATTACACTTATGCTCTCGTCTCCGGCTACTATAGCAAGGCGCATCTCGCCGCCCTGGGCATGTTGTGGGCTTATCAGGTGTTTCTCTACAAGCACCTGTCTATCCAGGGCGGAAGCTTCCGATAGGCGTATTATTTCAAGCCCGGAAAGCTTTGGAACTCGGCTGATTGCCTTTACTACTTGACCTACAACCTTGGCAAGATCGGTCTCAGTCGCCTGGTTGGGAAAGGGGATATTGCCAAGATTGCGCGCCAATCTTACACGTGAGCTCAACGCTACATCAGTATGGGGAGCTTCTGTGCTCATCCAAGCGCTGTATGTTCTGGTTATTATGTCCTTGAGCGGCATCGCGTTTGCACCCCCTACGCCTCATCGGAAAGGCGCTTCTCTAAAGCTTTGATCTTATCACGAACTACAGCTGCTTCTTCGTACTTTTCCTGTGACACTAGCTTTGCCAGATCCCTTCTGAGATTCTCTATCTCACGCATCACACCTGCTGTGCCTCCTATTCTCTTAGGCACTTTTCCGGTGTGTTGATATGTGCCGTGTATCCTGCGGATCAGCGGTTCAAGTCTTGGCCCGAAGTGGGTATAACACTCACTACACCCTAAGAAACCTCTGTTTGCAAAGGTAGAAAACGACAGCCCGCAATTCTCGCAGCCGTCGACTATGTTGTCATGTATTGAGACATGTGACCCTATACCGGGCCCTGTCTGGAGCAGTCCTGTAAGAAGACTGGGAAATGAAAACTTTGATTCCGAAAACAATGTCAGTTCGCCCTTTTCTCCGGCGCATTCCTCACAGAGATGAGCTTCGCTCTTCACGCCGTTTACTATTTTAGTTATATGCACATTGGCAGGTCGTTTCTTACACTCATCACAAAGCATCCCTTCACCCCCGTTTGCTCACTCACTCCCGAAGCAATAGCGCGAGCATAGCCTTTAACAGACTGGCCCGAACCGCGCCTCGGTAGTTTTGGGGCGCCTTTTGCGTCTCCCTATCCAGTACAGTCTTTATAAAGACATATTCATCAACGTCCAAAAAATCTTCTTCTTGGAGTCTGACAAGTAGGCCATCAGCGCGCCTTGCCGTAATCTCATCCCCGATCTTCTCATCAAGCACAGACAAGAAGTCACGGCCGGTTCTAAAGGCTAACCTGACAATACGTATGTAGCCTCCACCGCCCCTTCTCGTCTCCACCAGATAGCCTCTGTCTAGAGTGAATCGTGTGTCCAGCACATAGTTTATCTGAGACGGGGCGCATTCAAACATCTCGGCCAGCTCGCGTCTTTGGAGCACGATCATCCCTTCAGCAGCTTCTGTCAGCAGATCTTTAAGATATCGTTCAATGAAATCCGATAGGCTGCTCAAAATCATCCCTTCCAGTAGTTTGACCTTTCTTGACCTTTCTTATTAATTATATCATGAATAATGGCGGAAATCTCATCCGCCATTGTTGCTAACATAGTATGCAGAAGCAGCATGTAGTCGCTTCTCCTTTAAATATCTCCCTGTATCGCTGTATTCCTTAACCTAGTGTAGCAATCCTCCTTCGTGTGATATGAGCCATTTCTTAACATGAAGCCCACCGCCGAATCCTACGAGTTGTCCGTCCCTGCCTATCACTCGATGGCACGGCACGACTATTGGGACGGGATTCGTTGCAAGAGCCCTGCCTACAGCCCTGGAGGCAGTCGGCATACCAATAGCCTGGGCTATATCCTTGTAACAGGCAGTGGATCCGAAAGGGATTTTAGACACTTCATCAAGTACAGACCTTTGAAACTCGCTCACTGCTAAATCCACTTTGCTCGTAAACTCTCTACGCGTCCTCTGGAAATACTCACCAAGCTGAATGTGGTACTCAGCATTCGCCTTCTCTCCCGGTATTAACTTGGCATTGGGGAATCTCTTTAACACCCATTCCAACCCGTGATCTTCTTCGCAGTCAAACGCTATCCTGACAAGACCTCGCTCGGTCGATGCAAGCCACAGCATCCCAATGGGAGATGCAAACCGGGACACAGAAACTATCTGTGGTTCACGTAATGTAAGCATCACACACGTATCCCCTTGCGTGGAAATAATGCACAACCGCAGACTAAGCAGGTTGCCATGGATTCTCACTGCTTTCTCAAGCGGTCTTGGCGCAAAACCATCATGCTCAAAACCTTATAAGGGCTTCTACATCCGTGACAAAGATGATAGCTCCACCGGCTTCGTACTCTACCGGCATTGCAATAGACGGCACTTGATCACCGGCCGGTTTAAACTGCGGAGCAGCCTGAATACGTTTGGAACAGCACTCTTTGATAACATCTATTACCTCATCTTCCCTGTCATCTTCTACTCCTATTAAGAAGGTAGTCCTGCCTTCACTGATAAACCCACCTGTAGCAGCAAGCCTTGTAGCGCCGATATGTCGTTCAGCTAAGGTATCCAGAAGATGCGGGGCATCACTGCCTTTTACAATGGCAATGATTAATCTCAAGCCCTTCCCTCCCCCTGTAAACCCACTTTGCGTAAACCAAAACCATTCATACCTCGTCTCCCTGTGAAATCTCCAAACTCCACCAGTCTTGAGAGGGAAATTAGAGCAAGAAGGCGAAACCCTGCGCCAACATAGAATGTAGCATGAATTCCGAACCTCTTGTAGCATGCGTCACCTAAGAACGGAGCGATAAATGACGCAAGGTTGATAAGCATGTTGAAAACCGCAGTTGCACTCGGGCTTTTTTCCGGCCTGGAATATGCGAACACAAGATTAAAAACTGCCAGATTGAGACCGCCCATAAAAAAACCGGATACCAGTTGCATTGAGTTAAGAAATGAAATAGAAGGCGATAACATATACAGAACCGGAAATATGCCTACGACTATCATGCAAGCGAATAATACGATAATGTTACCTCGCCTGGATGCCATCTTGCCAAAATAGCGTGAACCTACTACAGTAGTAATTCCGGAAAGAACTGAGAACCCGGCAATCACGGTATTTGAGAGCTTCAAAACCTCTACATGGTAAATAGTCCACATAGCTGCAAGAAACCCAAATCCGAACCATAAAAGGAAGGAGCTTACGCAAAAGACCTTGAACTTTGACCCTAATTCCTCGTCATAAAAGAGGCTCTTGATTCGAGTCATAAGCCGCGTTTGCTTTCGAACATGGCATCGCGGATCCTGTAAAGGCTCGCGCATCTTGGACATAAGCGCAATACCACATCCGCCAAAACCGGCTGCAATGACAAACAACAGCGTGAAGTTTCCGGGGAAAGGCACTCTGTCCAAGAGACGTCCTGCTACCATGGTTCCTAATATCCCTGTGATTCCCACAAACATGTTTCGTAATCCGAAAATCTCTCCGCGATCCTCTGCAGGGAACATATCTCCCATCATGGCAGTCCACGCCACTCCGGAAATAGCCCCGGGGATGGACATCAGTGTCACAGTGATTACGAGAAGTAAAGGCTTTCCCAAAGGCACAAAAGGGATAAATGCTAACACCAGATAGAGTGATCTATGAAGTCCTGCCCAAAACAGGACTATTGGAAGTCTCGATTCTCTCTTCTCAACAAATCCTGCCGCAGGCAGTAAAACAAGGGCGTTAACAAGCGCAGGAATCGCAGTAAGAAGGCCGACCATAAGGCTGGAAGCGCCTAAAGCAATAGCGTACACCCCGAGAAATGGGTTGGCAAGGCTGAAAGCCATGTTGCTTACCATGCCTTCAAGAGTGCCGTAGACAAAATTGTGCTTGACTTCTCCATTAACAGATGGCTCAAGCATGTTCTTCAGGTTTTCCATCCACCGCTTTATAGCCTAGTCCTGCCTTTCTCCCTCGTCTCTTTCATTGACAGATGTTTCTCTACCGTAAGTCAACAAGAGCGTAACTCCTCCGACGATCAATGTGAGATAGTAAGTTATACTCCGCCACAGGAGAACGAATACACCTAAAAGGGGAAACGGCACTATCGAACCGAATAAGGCTGCCAGACTGAGCTCGGCCGCCCCGCTTGATCCGGGAGTAGGCGCATAAGCTGCCGCCAAATAAAAGATGCCTGCCATAGCCATAGTCTCGGCAAACGGGGGAGCAATGCCGAGACCTTGAAGAATCAAGACCGGGATGAAGAAAGCGATAGCCCATGTAATCAGGCTTAAAACAGAAATCAAGATAAGCGTGGGCCGCTTGTCTCTCAGAAACATGGTTAATGCTGCACGAAAATCGCGCACACCCTTTTCTACGTGCTCCATCACCGTGTCAGCAGTGGATTTTGAGATGAACTTACTCATGAATTTATTGTTCAGGATCTTATCCATAATTACCCTTATATACTCTGGATAAGCAGCGAAAAACAAACCGAGCCCGAAAAAGAAAAGGTAAATCAAGAGGCCTATGAAAAGGGCTGTCTCCAGGCCTTTAGGAAGCGCCCAAGCCCGACGCCTTATCAAATACCAAGTAGGAATCAGAAGCACTAAGAACAACCTGGCCATAGCGCTTATGAGGCTTTTCAGAGCCACTATCGCTGTAGATTCGCCTGGTTCAAAGCCTTGTTTATGAAGAAGGTATACCTGCAGAGGCTCACCGCCGGTATCAAAAGGAGTAACGCAAGCAGCGAACGCGCCTACAAGAGTGATCCTCAGGGCAGTCAGGAATTCGACTCTTCCTCCGAGAGCGGCTGCAAGAGCTTGTATGCGAACTGCGTCCAAAACCCAGCCCAGCCCGACCAGGCAACCTGCAATTGCAAGTTGAGATGGGTCTACTTGGAACAGACCGCGCCAATCTTCTCCTTTTGCAGTAACCTGTAATACAAGAAAAGCAGCAAAGGCGCTCAAAAGAATCGCCCCTGCCGTTCCTCGTACCAGTTTTCTCGTGTTGGTAGGCTCTTTCACATCGTTCCGCCCCTCATCACAAGGCCGTGGTTTATGGCCGGTGTCACAGCTCCTCACTGGAAGGGCTGAAATTCCCCAGTCGAACATGGGGGAATCTTGCCCGTAAACTGTCAATCATCTTACCCATCCCCATAACATCTTCTTGAGGCGCAGGTAAAGCCTGAATAAGCATATCCGGGTCAATATTAAGATTCCTGAACTGTATCATGTCAATTCCTAACTTGTCCACGAGATCCGAGAGAGCCTCAAATTCTTCTTTTCGGTCTGTAAGTCCGGGGAATGAAAGAAGATTCAGTGAGACATACACCCCCAGATCCTTTGCCTGTCTTATTGACGCTATCACATCGCTGAAGCTGTAGTCAAAAGGGCGATGGTAGGCAGTATATACCTCTTCCCTGGCGCTTATCAAGCTTACTCTTACACTGTCCAGCCCGGCCCTACAAACCTTCGCCATTTCCCCGGTAAGGCCTGCATTTGTATTCAAATTCAGAATGCCTCGGCGAGTCTCAGCTCTGATACAGGCAATGGCCTCAGCAAGAGTTTCGCCTTGAAGCAGAGGATCTCCTTCACAACCCTGGCCAAAACTGATAATCGCCGAGCTTGCTTCCTCAAGATGAGGTACTGCTATCTCCGCTATTTCTTGGACGGAAGGAACAAAGTCAATCCTTGCTTGAGGCGACGGACAGCATTCTGAAGGTTGAAGTGAAATACACCCGATGCAATGGGCGGAACATACAGGGGATACAGGAATCCCGCCTTCCCATCTCTTGTAGAACACGTTCTCAGCCGTAGGGCAAGAGTACATACTTGAGCACTTGGCAAGCTGTTTGAGGAGTCTGTTGTTGGGGCTCTTCGAAATTCTCTCCTCGATCAGCTCAGGAAGCTGAGAGGTATTATACTCCTTGGGATCCCATCTTGACGGATCGTCAGTTTGTAAGGCTGCTACGTAAGGCTTCCCGTTTCGCATAGCCATGGCTGTGTAACCGTATAAAGGTAAAACAATGGGCTTCTTGCGTTCGTCCAAGACGTACGCAGGGGCCAATATGCGAGTAAATCCTATCGGCAACAAGGCTGCTACAGCCAGTCCAGGCCGTTCGATTCCTTTCCCGGATATCTCTTCGTAAGTCCATACGCACAAGGCCTCTCCTTTATGCCGTTCCACGCCCACAGAATGGCGCCCGGGCAGCACCATAATCGTGGATCCTTCGGGCATGGGGATCATATCGCTGGATTCCATCTCCCACATCTCATCCCACGACCGACCCAACGCAGCCAAATCCGGTTCCTCAAATATGTTACCTTGCTCATCAGAGTATAATGTGCAAAACAAGCCTGAAGTTTCCTCACCGGGTATAAATAAATCCATGCTGTCATTATACATTGCGCCATATGCCTCTTCAACCACGGCAGCATAGTACGCTAACGGTTCCTAAGGAGTGCTTTGCAAAGATGATGAAAGCATTTCGGTAGGCCTTATGCTGTCAGTCCCCGGATACATCCGGCCCTCATTAGCTTAGTGCTCTGACATTATCTGCAAACGCAGATTTCACTACCAACTGCCTAAACTCCTCATTACTCTTTGTATGACGGAGACGTTCAATAATGAGTTCAGTCATTTCCTGTGCACCCAGATTCGCCATGGCTCGCCGCAACAGGTACATCATATTTAACTCCTCTTCAGTAAGAAGAAGCTCTTCCTTACGCGTTCCGGACTTATTGATGTCGATTGCCGGGAAAATGCGTTTTTCAGAAAGCTTACGGTCAAGATGCAGTTCCATATTGCCTGTGCCTTTGAATTCCTCATAAATAACATCATCCATGCGACTGCCTGTTTCAACCAGCGCTGTCGCAATAATAGTAAGGCTTCCGCCTTCCTCGATGTTTCTCGCTGCACCGAAGAACCTCTTTGGACTTCTAAGCGCGTTAGGATCAAGCCCTCCTGACAGAGTCCGCCCACTTGGCGGTTCAACGAGGTTATAAGCTCTGGCAAGCCTGGTGATACTGTCCATCAAAATCACTACATCTTTGGAGTGCTCCACAAGCCGCTTCGCCCGCTCCAGCACCATTTCCGCTACTCTTATGTGATTCTCAGGCGGAAGGTCAAATGTAGAACTCATTACAAGGCCTTTTACAGACCGCTCCATGTCTGTTACTTCCTCCGGACGCTCATCGATGAGCAAAACCAAAAGAACAACTTCAGGATGATTAGTGGTAATCGAGTTGGCCAGCTTCTTAAGCACAGTGGTTTTACCTGCCTTAGGAGGTGAAACTATAAGGCCACGCTGCCCTTTTCCCAGAGGCGCCACTAAGTCTATCATCCGAGTGGTTATTTCTCTTGGGGAGGTCTCAAGGTGTAGTCTGTCATTAGGATATATCGGAGTAAGATCCTCAAAAAACAGCCTCCTTGTGGCACTGTCAGGGTCAGCCCCATTTACTGCCTCCACCCTGAGAAGAGCAAAATACTTTTCATTATCCTTCGGCGGTCTTATCTGCCCCGATATCTCATCCCCCGTGCGGAGGGCAAATCTTCTTATCTGTGAAGGCGAGACATAAATGTCATCAGGACTTGGATTCAAGCCGACTACCCTAAGAAAGCCAAATCCGTCGTTCATGATTTCCAGTATACCGTCAGCGAAAATCAGCCCTTCCTTCTCCGCGCGCACCTTCAATATCTCGAACACCAAGTCTTTCTTTCTGAGTTTTGACACCCCGGCGATGCCCAAATCTCGCGCAACCTCGTGCAATTCTTGGATTGTTTTCGCCTCAAGGTCACCGAGGTTCATCGCTGGGTCTTCATTGTGGTTTTGACCATTTCGCGCCATGCACGTATCATTCCCTTTCCTGTAATTTTTGCATATCTGACGTACTCTTGCCAGATTCCCTCATCTTCCGAAACTTGCTACCAGGGACTTGCGATACTATAAAAATCCGTGCGTGCACCTGCCAAGACCCATTTACGGTATGAAATTAGCAAGAATTAAAAGAACCGCCTCGTCGCTGAGATGGAGAAGAATCTCTGCCTAATACACTGTATTCTTGAAAAGTTGCCAGGGAGACTTCATTAGGATTGAAAAGCACCTCTTGAAACTCATAACGACTGCGGACAAATAGGTATCGCTATGTGAAGAATACAACACCGAGATACCGGACCATCAAGATAATGTGGGATGACAGACTGACTTATCATTAAACTTCGTCACCCACGCTCCGATTCCTTCTGAAAGTTTCAAACTGCTCTTCTAAATAAAGTCAAGCATATTATATCCCTAAGATCTCCTGATTAAACCCTGCTTGTTTCAGAATCGCCTGCATAAACTGAGAAAACAGGGGGTGAGGACGGTTCGGCCTCGACTTGAACTCAGGATGAAACTGAGTTCCCAGGAACCACGGATGACCTTTCAACTCGACAATCTCAATGTGACGGCTGTCAAGGGACATGGCCGTTGTCACCATGCCTGACGCATCCAGCATATCCTTGTATGAAGTATTGATTTCGAATCTATGTCTGTGTCGCTCATAGATTATATCACTTCCGTACGCCGCCTCTGCAATAGAACCGGGCATCACCTTACACGGCAAGGCGCCCAGTCTCATGGTGCCGCCGAGTTCTTCAACCCCCTCCTGACCGGGAAGACGCCTGACTATTGGATGAGGAGTATCAGGATCACACTCTGTGGTATTTGCGTTCTTAAGCCCCAAGACTGACCTGGCGTATTCCACAACAGCGCATTGAAGCCCCAGGCAAAGCCCGAAAAACGGCACATTGTTCTCTCTGGCGTAACGTGCAGCGACAATCTTGCCTTCTACTCCCCTACATCCGAACCCTCCCGGAACGATAATGCCGTGGACATCGCCGATAACCTTCTCGGGATCATCAGTCTCCAGGAGTTCAGAATTGACCCACGAAATGTCTACCTGTGTTTCACAAGCTACTCCTGCGTGTCGTAATGCTTCAACAGTGCTAAGATACGCATCAGGCAAGGCGACATACTTCCCGACGATAGCCACCTTGACAACACGCTTGGGATTAAGCAACCGAAAGACCATATCTCTCCATTCTGAAAGATCTCTCTCACCGGCCAGGCGTTGGAGGCCCAATCGTTCAATGACAATGTCGTCCAATCCTTCGCTCTCAAAAGCCAAAGGCACCTCATACATGGTCTCTGCATCGAGGTTAGGTATGACCGCACGTTCATCTATATCACAAAACAGAGCGATTTTCGCTTTGATCTCATCAGACAACGGGCACTCAGATCGTGCGACTATTACATCAGGCTGTATTCCGATGCTTCTGAGCTCCTTAACACTGTGCTGCGTGGGCTTTGTCTTTAACTCCCCTGCTACCTTAAGATAAGGGACTAACGTGACATGTATGTACATGACGCTCTCGCGTCCCAGATCACTACGGAGCTGTCTGATAGCTTCAAGGAAAGGCAGACTTTCAATGTCACCGACTGTGCCCCCGATTTCAACCAGCACAACATCAGCCCCGGATTCTTCCCCTGTCTGAATAATCCTGGATTTGATTTCATTTGTCACGTGTGGAATAACTTGAACAGTCCCACCGAGGAAACCGCCTTTTCGCTCTCGGTTAATTATGGACCAGTATATCATCCCTGTGGTAATGTTATTGCCTCTGGCAAGATCCACATCAATAAACCGCTCGTAATGTCCAAGATCCAGGTCGGTCTCAGCACCGTCTTCTGTAACGAATACCTCTCCATGTTGATACGGGCTCATTGTGCCAGGATCCACGTTAATGTATGGATCCAGCTTCAAAGCAGTCACTCGGAGCCCCCTGCTTTTCAAAAGCCTCCCTATAGACGCGGCAGTAACGCCTTTACCCAGTCCTGAGACAACTCCGCCGGTCACAAACACATACTTTGCCAAGGTCCCTTTCCCTCCTGCTACAAATAAAGCAACTGACCTGCGCGAATATTATACCCCGGAGAAATCCGTTCCTTTGACATTAATCACAATAAGGTCAATTACAGCTTCAACACATATACTGTAGTATCCTCAGGCAGAGCGCCCGGAGTCAATTCAAGCTCGTTACAGTCCAGCCTCACTACGTTATCGTAACCTTCAAGAAATTCATCTACCTTTGCGATAGGCCAGTCGCGAACTGTGTTTGTCTTGTAATGCATAGGTATCACAACCTTCGGGCAAGTGGCTGCAACAAGTCTCTTGGCGCCTGCTGCATCAATAGTGTAATGCCCTCCGCAAGGCACAAGAAGCACATCTGCTTGACCGATAGCGTTAAGTTGCGAAGACGTAAGATCATGTCCGATATCACCCATATGGACTATTCTGACTCCATCAGTTTCAATGATGAATACCCGGTTTTTGCCGCGCTTTGCTCCGTGTTCAGCATCATGCCATGTTTCAACAGAAGAGATCCTGGTCCTGTCATCCTTGTATTCTCCCTCTGCTTTCAGCACCACCGGGTTCCCGCGAGCCACAGAGACATTATTGTGGTCAAAATGATCGTGACTGGATGTCACAACATCTGCGGAAACATCAGGAAGACGATAACCTACAGTCTCGTCAAACGGGTCAGTAAGAATCCTTGTGCCGGATGTCGACGTTATCAAAAAACATGAATGACCAAACCACCTAATTTGAAGCTTCGCTGTCATTTTGCTCTTCCCCTTCCATATTTGAAATCACACCGTAGCGTTCAAGGAGAATCACAGTAGCCCTATTCCCCAAAAAACTGACAAAGCCCAAATATGCCATGCAGAATACAGGCGGGACAAATCTCAGAGAGAGAACAGCCACTGCCACTTGAAATACTAGGATAATCAGAGAATAGAAAGGGTTGGCCAGTGTAAGTAATGCAGCGTTCTTAAGGGTTTTTATAAACCCCAAATCTTGATTGATTGCCACCGGAAATAAGTATATTGAAATCATGGCAATAAACAGCAAGAAATATGCAAAAGCCAATCCGATTATTTTTACGAGCCACGCAGGCCTTGCCAAGAACCATACTATATCAAAGACCAGTATACTTGCAAGGGCTACTCCCACACCGGATATAGCCAGGCTTCTCCCGAAGAACTTTCTCAGGCCAAAGATAAAATCTCTCGGCACAACATAATCACCTTGAAGGATAAGACTCGTCACATAAAAACCTGCACCGATTAAGGGGGATGTCAAAACAATTACCACAGGCACTGACACAAGAAGAGACTCGACGAAAAAACTCATGAGAAATATCACACCTGCTGCAACAGCGAACCAAACAATACTTATCAGCAGTACAGTGCCAAGGTACCCGTAAGTATCCTTAAGCGCGCCGGAAATGGCGGCCCAGGCTTGTGAAACCTCGTCCCTAAACCTCTTCATGATTAGTCTCCAACCTCAGTATTTTCCTGCACCTACATCTCGTGGGGAGCAGATATTCCAAGAAGGCCCAAGACATTGGCAAGCACTGTTCTGACTGCCTCGGAAAGCCCAAGTCTTGCCACGGTTAAATCAGGATCCTCATTAATCACTCTATGGCTATTGTAAAACGAATGGAAAAGCCCTGCAAGATCCAACGCATAGCCCGCTAATCGATTAGGCGCGCGTTCAATAGCGCTCATTGCCACCTCGTCAGGGTAGGATGCAAGTTTCCGTATAATGTCAAGTTCAATCTCCTCAGTAAGGTTGGAAAAGTCAATCCCCCCTGTGTCACTAAGGTTTATCCCTCTCCCCTCAGCTTGTCTAAATATGCTGGAAATCCTGGCATGGGCATACTGGATATAGTAGACAGGGTTGGCTTGTGAATGCTCTTTGGCAAGGCTGAGGTCAAATTCCAGGTGACTCTCAATATTCCTCATCAATAGGAAGTAACGGGCCGCGTCTTTGCCGACCTCATCTATGAGCTCATCCATGGTCACGAACTCGCCGGCGCGTTTCGACATTTTGACACGTTCGCCGCGGGACATAAGGGACAGGAACTGCAGGAGCAAAACTTCCAGGCTACTGCCGGGATACCCCAGCGCTTCGAGGCCGGCTCTGGTCGGTATTACATGGCCATGGTGGTCAGGACCCCATATATTGATCAACAGGTCAAATCCTCGCTCGAGTTTATTTCTGTGATATGCAATATCTCCGGCAAGGTATGTGTAGTCCCCGTCGCTCTTTACAACTACTCTGTCTTTCTCATCACCAAATTCAGTAGTGCGCAACCAAAGCGCACCGTCTGCCTCGTATACCATGCCCCTTTGCGTTAAGATCTCAATAACCTCTTGGACTGCGCCTGCATCGACCAACTTCCTTTCACTGAACCATACGTCAAACTCCACCCCGAAGCGAGCAAGGGAAGCCTTTTGCTCTTCAAGCATACAGGAAAGCGCAAAGTCCCGGAAAAACTCACCTCTTTTTTCAGCGTCCATGGCTTCAAGCTTCTTGGAGTGCTTATCCATGGCTAAGCGAGCTATGTCAACAATGTAGGCCCCCTGATATCCCCACTCAGGGAATTCTACATCTTCGCCTTTAAGTTCAAGATATCTCAGTTCGCAAGAGGCGCCAAGCACATTGATCTGGCCGCCGGCATCATTTATGTAATACTCGGTAGAAACATCATGGCCTGAGGCCTCAAGGATATTTGCCAAAGAGGCGCCGACTGCGGCTGCCCTGGCATTTACTACATTCATGGGACCGGTGGGATTTGCGCTGACAAACTCCAAGAGAATCTTACGGCCATGTCCCATATCAGACCTGCCGTATTGAGCCCCCGATTTCAAAATGACCTTTAATACATCTTCCAGCCACTCGCGTCCAAGGAAAAAATTGATAAATCCGGGACCGGCTATTTCAACATGTTGAATATAACGAGTCTTGTCCTTTTCTATATCCATATTGCCCACTATCGTCTCAGCGACATCCCGAGGCTTCTTCTTTACCTTTCCTGCCAGGATAAGTGCGATAGGTGTGGCAAAATCACCGTGAGCTTTCTCCCTTGTATACTCCACCGGAATATCCCTGTCAGAAAAATCTCCTAATACCTCAAGAATCCCTGATCTTGCCAGGCCGGCGATAATACCGCTTTGAATTTCGCGCCTGACATCATCAACTACATTGTACAACCCGGTCCCCTCCTGTACGCCAATCCACTAAGTGCAAGATCAAACCACGTTTTTCATTATAGCACAGATGAGCTTATTACTCCCATCATCTCTTCCTCTTCCTCAATAGGGCCGACCGCAGCTAAACTCAGCTTCTCTTTCCTGAGCAAATCCCCTGCCACGCTTTGTATCTCATCCGGCGTTACAGCCTCAATTCGTTGGAGAACCTCCTCCACAGGGATTATCTTGCCGGACAACACCATATGCCCCCCATGTCTTAGAGCCAGACTGAGAGTATCCTCCAACCTCAAAGAAAGGCTGCCTTTATAGAAGTCCTTTGCTCTACGAAGTTCAGCAGCAGATACAGGCGTATCCCGAATTGTGGCTAATTGCCCAAGAATTACGTCTACCGCATCCTTGCAGGATTCTCCGTCGACTCCTGCATAAACACGCAATATTCCGGTATCAAGGTGTGGCGAATACTGAGATCCCACTGAATATGCCAGCCCTCGCTTTACCCTGACCTCCTGGAACAGTCTGGAGCTCATACCTTGGCCTAAAATGACGTCAAGTAGCTCCAGCGCATAACGCCGGGGATGAAGCCTATGATATCCGGGAAACCCCAATGCGATATTGGCCTGCTTGGTGTCTTGTTTCTCCACTCTTACAAACGGCCCTTCGGCCTTGGCTTCAACCGGCAGGAACGCCTTCTTCTTGCGGCTTTCTCTTTCTTGAAAGAAGCCTGTTACAGCGCGATTCACTTCTTCATGTGATACGCAGCCTGCAACTGAGACTACGATATTTCCAGGATGATAGAAAGAAGCAAAGTAATCAAGAATTGCCTCTCTCGACATGGCTGCAATTGAGTCCACAGTCCCGGCTATGCTTCTCCCCATGGGATGACCGGGCCATACAAGATCCTCCAAAATCACATGAACCCATGAGTCGGGCCTGTCCCTTATCATGTTGATTTCTTCAATAATGACTCCCCGCTCCTTTTCTATGGATTCCTCCAGGAAAAGGGAATCTAAAACAACATCTGCGAGGACATCTATACCCAGTAAGAATTCGCTTGCAGGCACCTTCACCAGATAACATGTAGCCTCCTTGTCAGTGAAACCGTTAATGGATCCCCCAATTCCCTCTATCGCCTGGGATATTTCTAAGTTATCCTTGCGTTTTCGAGTCCCCTTGAATAATAGATGCTCGATAAAGTGAGAAACTCCGCTTATTTCCTGCGTTTCATACCTGGCGCCTGCGCCGATCCAAATGGTGCAAGACGCAGACCTCATATGAGGCATTTCATAGGTCACAACTCGAAGTCCGTTTTCCATTGATTGGATAGAAAGCATAATCAATCACCTCAGGATTAGCTTCTCCGGTTTTCAAAAGAGAAAACGCCCCCTATCCTTTGACACAATTTCAAAATCAGGGGGCGAAAAATCGTATGCTCTACGTGAAGCCTGACAGCTCCGCAATTGGTGTATATGTTAATTACCCTCTCTTTTCTCTGACTATTTCCTTAACTTTCATGAGACGTGTCAGGTTACCCCGTTCAACTTCATCCAGTTTCATCACAATATATCTGGCTGTCTCTTCAAGATCGGGAATAACTACATATTCTAAGGCATTGACCCTACGCCTGGTCTTTTCCAGCTCATCAGCAAGGAGTTCAATGCTTTTCTCAACTTGCGCAAGTTCCACCAATTTCGGCACAATCTTTGTCAAGCCTTCCACAGCGTCATCCAGAGCCGCAGAAGTCCCGTAAAACCCATAAGGATATACGTCCTGCGCCTCACCGATTACCCAGGTAAGCTCAGGCACCTTAACGTTCATGATATTTCTCGAGCTCGCCTCTATTTTAGATTGAGCCCTGGAAACAAGGAGGGCTCCTTCTATCGCTTCTCTGTTCATCGTAGCTCTTGCTTCGAGGAATGCAGGTAGCGTGTGAGCAAGGGCAGCCTCTACCTCCTCGCGGAGTTCACGTTCCGCCCTAATTAACTCGAGAAAATGCTTCATGAGCTCATCGAGCTTGTCTTTCAGCAGTTTATGTCCTCGTTCTGCCATCACCAGCCGCTTCCTTGTTGAAAGAAGCTGCATCCGTGTGGCGCTTACTCTAATTTCCATAGCTGCTCTAGAGCTAAGCCTCCCTCCTGCACCGGGCCGTGCCCGCTCCTAATACCCCTTTTCATTACGCCGGACGCGCTTTGGGCAGGTACTTCTCGATATATTCCTCGCGGATTCTCTTTAGCTCTCTAACAGGTAGAAGCGTCAAGAGTTCCCAGCCCAGATCAAGGGTTTGCTCTATGGTCCTGTTCTCTTCAGGACCTTGATTCACATATCTCTTCTCAAATTCATCCGCGAACTTAGAAAACTTCCTATCGTCTTCGGAAAGGGCTGCCTCGCCCAAAATAGCCGCAAGTTCCTTTGCGTCTTTCCCTCTGGCATAAGCAGCATAAAGCTGGTTCATGGTATCAGCATGATCCTCCCTTGTCTTTCCATGGCCGATTCCCTTGTCCTTTAGCCTTGACAGTGACGGTAAAACGTCTATAGGCGGATATATGCCTTTGCGATGCAGCTCCCGAGCGAGCAGTATTTGGCCTTCTGTAATGTAGCCAGTCAAGTCCACGATAGGGTGGGTCTTGTCATCCTCAGGCATAGTAAGAATGGGAATCTGAGTTATAGACCCTTTCCGCCCCTTGATACGTCCTGCTCTCTCATACATTGTAGCAAGGTCTGTATACATATATCCCGGATATCCACGACGCCCCGGCACTTCCATTCGCGCTGCGGAAATTTCCCTGAGCGCCTCTGCATAGTTGGTTATGTCAGTGAGAATAACAAGGACATGCATGTCTTTTTCAAACGCCAGGTATTCAGCAGCGGTAAGAGCCATCTTCGGAGTGGATATCCTTTCAATGGCCGGGTCGTCAGCTAGATTCATGAAAAGCACGGCACGCTCAATAGCTCCTGTCCGTTTGAAATCTGAGATAAAATAGTCAGCTTCTTCAAATGTGATACCCATCGCGCCGAACACTACACTGAACTTCTCATCCGTGCCAAGAACCCTTGCTTGCCTTGCAATTTGAGCAGCAAGGGCAGCATGAGGGAGTCCTGAGCCTGAGAAGATAGGGAGTTTCTGTCCCCTTACAAGAGTGTTCAACCCGTCTATCGCGGAAATACCTGTCTGGATAAACTCTGACGGATAGTCCCTGGCATAGGGATTTATGGGGCTACCGTTGATATCCACTTTTTTCTCAGGGATAATCTCCGGACCGCCGTCCCGAGGCCTGCCGAATCCGTCAAAAACCCGGCCTAGCATGTCCATGGACACTCCGAGCTCTATGCCTCGTCCGAGGAATCTCACTTTTGCGGCAGAGAGATTCAAACCCGCTGACCCTTCGAATAGCTGAACCAAAGCCCTTGAACCGTCTGCTTCGAGCACCCTGCCTCGTCTGATTTCATCTTTGGAAACTTCGATTTCTACAAGCTCACCGTATTTAACACCTTCAACCTGCTCCACCACCATGAGTGGGCCGGCAACTTCGGAAACTGTTCTGTATTCCTTAAGCAACTTCCTCACCCCCCGCTGCCTCGGTCAGGCCACGAAAAGCAGCCTTCATCTCCTGGAACACACTGTTTAGTCTCTCATCTTCGTTCTCAGGAACATATTTCATCCTGGCTATAGTATCACGGACTTCCAGCTTCATGATGGCATCAAAAGGAACGCCTGCTTCCACCGCATTCAGGGCAGAATGGTGGAAGTCCAAAATAGCCTTGAGCATAAGCCTTTGCTTATTAAGAGACGTATACGTGTCTACCTCGTGATATGCGTTTTGGTGCAGGAAGTCTTCACGTATTGATTTTGAGGTCTCAAGTGACAACCTATCTTTGACAGATAAGGCATCTATACCGACAAGTCTTACGATTTCCTCGAGCTCCGCCTCTTCCTGCAAAAGTTGCATGGCTTCCCGTCTCAGATCCCCGAAGTCAGTTGAAACCGTCTTGGAAATCTGTTCTTCCAAGCGCTCAAGATAAAGGGAATAGCTGATGAGCCAGTTAATTGCAGGGAAATGACGCCTTGCAGCCAACGTTGAATCCAGGCCCCAGAATACCTTCGCCACTCGGAGTGTCGCCTGAGCCACAGGCTCTGACAAATCCCCGCCCGGAGGAGACACAGCTCCGATAACAGTTAGTGTGCCTTCTCTTCCGTCAGCCCCGAGACACTTGACACGTCCTGCACGCTCATAGAATTCAGCTATTCTGGAACCAAGGTATGCAGGGTATCCCTCTTCACCCGGCATTTCCTCCAGTCGTCCCGAAATCTCACGAAGCGCCTCAGCCCACCTGGACGTTGAGTCTGCCATAAGGGCTACATTATAGCCCATGTCGCGGAAATACTCAGCTATGGTGATACCGGTGTAGACTGAAGCTTCACGGGCTGCTACAGGCATGTCTGAAGTATTTGCCACAAGCGTTGTTCTCTTCATGAGAGGCTCGCCTGTGCGTGGGTCAGTAAGCTCCGGAAAATCCATGAGCACCTCAGTCATCTCATTTCCACGCTCCCCGCAGCCTACGTAGACGATGATATCTGAGTCAGCCCACCTTGCCAGCTGGTGCTGGACAACGGTTTTGCCGCTGCCGAACGGTCCCGGCACGCAGGCAGCTCCGCCTTTGGCTACCGGAAAGAACATGTCTATGATACGCTGCCCTGTAACAAGCGGCGCATAGGGAGGAAGCTTCTCCGCATATGGTCTTCCCCGCCGAACCGGCCAGCGGGTCAGCATCGTAATATCTTTCGGACCGTCGCTTGTTTCAACAGTTGCCACCACGTCGACAACTGTGAACTCGCCTTCTTTGATATCCCGAACCGTACCTCGGATACCATGGGGGACCATTATCCGGTGCTCCACAACGGTTGTCTCTTGGACCACACCGATGATATCCCCGGGTTTCACCGAATCCCCGGGCTTTACTTTTGGCTCAAAATACCACTTACGCTCGTGGTCTATACCGGGCAATTCAATTCCGCGCTCAATGCGGTCACCGACACGATCCTTAATTTTGTCAAGAGGCCTCTGAATTCCATCGTATATCGCCTCTATCAGGCCGGGCGCCAGCTCCACGGAAAGAGCCTCACCGGTAGTGTAAACCGGTTCGCCGGGCCCGAGACCGGCTGTCTCCTCATAAACCTGGATTGACGCCTTGTCGCCCCGCATTTCTATGATCTCGCCGATGAGCCTCTTATCGCTCACCCGCACTACGTCGTACATTTTTGCGTTGCCCATTCCTTCAGCTATTACCAAAGGCCCTGAGACCTTAATGATTCTTCCTTCATCCATACCAGATCCTACCCTCTCTCCTGGAATAAGATGTCGGCGCCGACAGCCTTTTCCACGATCTTCTTCATCCGTGTCCTGGCAAGCCCCATTGAACCCTCAATCCCCGGAATTATCGCCACTGCAGGAAGGGGTTGATCATCAAACGCCTCCACAAGTTCAGGCACTGTATTCGCCGCCCATTCAGTGAGAAAGATCACCCCGTACCTGCCTTTTTGAAGCGCAGTTATAATATGAACGCCTTCTTCAGGCCCACTCAAGGTAAATATATCCGCTCCCAGGGAACGAAATCCCAAGACAGCTTCTTCCTCACCAACCACTGCCATCTTATACATACGTATCACGTAGCCTTTCCCTCATGCTATCCCTGGACACCCCTGCTGCTTTACCTGCAATCACCAGCCGCGCTATTTGCAATTCTTGTTGTTTTGCAAGAATATATCCGATGAGTGGCTCGGGGCCTAGCGGAACGTATCTGGCTTGCCGGATTGACCCGGTTTGAGCTCCCTCAAAAAACCGCTCTATCTCAGAAAGGGATTTTCCTTCCTCAAGCAGCTTCAACCCGCGCCTAGCAATGAACTCATATCCTGTTCCTGACAGAATATCTGTTAGCGACTCAGGGGACTCGTCTTCATAAGCCTGGCTAAACTTTCCGGGGTCCACATTGCCCCCTGACACGAACGCATGATCCACAAGCCACTTGTCCCTCTTCATCTTCCTTGCTCTTAAGAATATGGAAAGGTTGAGGAAGTCTATCTCCCTCCGGACTTGCTCTGTAAGAAACGGGATCCCTATAGCCTGCGCCCTTTTAAGCAAGGCCTCGTGCATCTCCTTATCAATCATGATATCTATGACTTCAGGAGAAGGGCGCAAGGAATGAACAGCCTTTGCGTTTTCTATCGCCAGGGTGAACTCACGGGGCAAGGCCAGTGCATCCCCGTCCAAGGCCTTGCTGACGGCTTCTGTGTCGAGAGACCCGAGACGGGATATGGCGCCTTTTGGCGAGACATTGTAAATCTCAGCCTTTATCATAACCTTTAGATTATGATAATCGTGTCGCAATGTAATAAACTCCGCCAGTCTCTCATCGGGGCTCGTTTCCTTGATGAAACGAAGCAGTTTCAATTCCTCTTCATCCAGAATCTCGTCTATAGACAGGCGCTCCTTCGCCGGACTTTCAACGTGAGCATAACCGGCTTCTTCTAACACCTTAAAAGCGCTATGCACATCGGGAGCGTCAATCATTCGTTCTATTGTCGCGCGGTCGAGAAGCCTGGCCTCAACAGCCCGGACTCGGCCGACCGCGTATGCATACTTTTCTTCAAGTCCCAGCAATTCGTCACCTCCCGACCGAGAAGCGTTTTCAACCAAAAAGGATCTTGGCTACGTCAACTAGCAATGCCTCATATTCCCTGGCCAGGATAGCGTCGAAAGTACAGTTAACTTCAACCTTTCCTGAACGTAGGATAAAACCTCCGATGAAGTCTCCTGAAATATCAGCTAATTGAACTTTACCTTTGCGTCCTGCCTTAGCAAGTTCAGCATTGACTTCCGATACGATTCTTTCACCGATTGTCGACCGATCCTGCTCAGACATGATAACGTCTCCGCCAATATCGCCTGCCGCAGCAAACAAAGTCTGCTTCAGATATCCCTTGTACACTTCAGGTTCAAGAGAGGCAAGTCGACTCTTAGCTTCTGAGAACGCTTCCTTAACCAGTTCCTCTTTTGCAGCAAGGATCTGTCTTCTCGCGTCTAAATCAGCCAAAGTGGCAATACGTCTTGCGTTCTCTTCGGCTTTCTCTCTGGCTTCGGCCAGCTCCTCTTCACGCTTCCTCGCAGCTTCTGCCCGCGCTTCTTGGAGAATCGCATCCGCGTCACGTTTAGCAGCTTCCACAATCTCATCAGCCTTTAGTTGCGCTTCTTGAAGGATAGTCTCCTTCATCTTCTCCAGCGCGTCCATTTATGCCACTCCTCCGAATTCAATACCAAATAGTACCAGAAGCAGCGTTGCAAGGAATGCCAGCACTGCGTAGGTCTCAACCATGGCCGCGAAAACCAAAGGTTTTCCCAGCTCTTCAGGACGCTTCGCTACCACCCCAAGGCCTGCAGCGGCTACCTTACCCTGGTAAACAGCGGAAATAAGCCCGACTAAGGCAATGGGCATAGCTGCTGCGATTGCAAGCCAGCCTTCAGAAGTGGTCAATCTAATGATATTTCCGCTAAAGACTCCCATTTTCATCATGAGCAGGAATCCTGTAAGCGCTCCGTATATACCCTGCGTTCCCGGAATAACTTGTAAGAGAAGAACTTGTCCGAACTTATCAGGGTCTTCCGTTACCACCCCGGAACCTGCTGAGCCCACCAAAGCTACTCCGATTGATGATCCGATCCCCGGAAGGATAAATGCTACAGCCACTGCAATAAAACCCAAGACCATTCCTACTGTGATTGACATATCTTTCTATGCCTCCCCTTCCTCCACAATCTCAATGTACTTTGTCTTCTTACTAAAAGGCCTGAATCTTCTGCCTCCGCCTTCAAAAAACTTCCCATAGAACTCTACGTACTGCAATCTGCTGGAATGTACGTACGAGCCAATTACGTTAATCGCCAGATTAAATACATGCCCGATGACAAGGAGCATGAGCATGGGAATCCATCCGACAAACCGGATTGAGAGAAAACGCTTTGCCATATCGTTAACTACCATCGCAATTACAGATGAGGCAAGCCCTAAGGCTAAAAGCCTCGAATATGACAGTATGTCGCTGACATATCCTGTGAGATCATACAGGCTCAAGATTCCTGCCCCTAATCGCATAATGATATTCTTATGAGCTCTCCCTTGAGTAAGAATGAGTCCGACTGCACCTAATATAGCCAGCCATTTTCCAACTTCGCTCATAACAGGATTGCCAAGGGCGGATGCGCCTATCAGCAGAATAAAACCTGTCAAGAAAGGATACCACAAGCCTTGATCGAATATGGCTTCCTTCAGGTTTCCTTGTTTGACATTATAATAGAGTTTTATACCAAGACCAACATAGATCTGGACAAGCCCCAACGCAAAAGATACGCCGAGCATAAGCAAGGGGTTGTCCAAAGGGCTGAACCAAAGAGGAGCGATGCCGAACAGGTCACCGAACCAAGAACCTGTGACAGCCCCTACCAACACACACGCAGCTCCGCATATTGCCATCATGGTGAAAAGTTTCTTTGCCGTTCCTGCCATCTTGATTTTCTTCAGCAGAAGCAAGCAAACTATGCTCAGTATAACCCCGTATCCGGCGTCTCCTAGCGCCATCCCGAAAAATATAAAGAAGAAGGGCATAGACGCAAACGAAGGATCAATTGTCCCCGGCCTTGGCATTCCGTAAATTTCCGTGACTGCCTCAAAAGGCGTAGCAAATGCCGGGTTATCTAAAGTGACAGGAGGATTCTCATCGTCTAACGGATCACGCGCCTCTATATGAACCAAATCGTATTCTGACCGCACAGCCTTTTCCAATTCAGGCAAGGCATCCTCACGTGCCCACCCTTCTATCAAGAATGCAGTTCGTGTAGCAGGACATTCAGAAGCTAAGGTTTTCCGGTCTAAAGCGAGGGATAAGTGGTCATAGATGGAGTAAATCTTGACGCGCTCCTTAAGCAATCCTTTTGCCTGCTCCGTAAGGTCCTCTATTTCTTTGTCAATCGCAGACAGCCTGTCTTCAATTCTCCGCATAGCGTCTGCGGGTGTACCTTGCACTTCAGGGAGAAGCTGTGGGACTATATTATGAGCTGAAAGGACTTGGCGCACCTTATCCCTGTCCTCACTAAGAGAGATTGCCACAACAGGGATATAGCGGGTGCCTGATGACGGGCCGGGCGCAAAATAAGTACGAGGACATGACTCATTGAGTTCCGCCATAATGTCTTCGTAAAAACGTGATGAGATTTCATAAAGATCAACCGATATCTGTTTGCTGCCGGCTAATTCGGGAACGGGTATATCCAGCCATTCCCAAGCAGAAAGCTGATTGTGGTTATCTAAGAGACGGGATTCTTCAGTGCTTCTCTTCGAGAGTTCTTCGTCAAGTCTCCGGCACTCTTCGTAAATCCTATGTCCTTCTTCGACCTTACTTCCGAGGTCATCAAAGGTTGAGTTCGGAAGATATACCTTTCCCCCGGCGAACTGCTCAATAATGTTTTTCTTGATTCTCTCGAATCTGTCAAGGAAGTCTATACAGAACTTCAATTCAGTGAGAGCCCTTGACAGCTCTTCCTGTTTCGTGCCTAGCTCCGCAAGGACTTCTGATAGATCGCACAGTGAGTATTCCTGAGACTCAATCTCAGTCTTTTCAATTTCAACCACACCAACGTCTTGTAACACTCCGATGATGCCGTCGGCGCAAGATACAGGCGCAACAAGCGACACCTTCTTCATCTTAGCGATTGCCACTTGACGTCACTATCCTCTCCACTACTAAGTCGGCAGCACGAGGAATGTTGGCTCGCGCCGCATTTCGCAGTTCGTCACATTGATTACTACTTCGTTTTTGAGTCTTAAAGGCTTCAGCCTGCGCTTTAGCTTCTTCAGCCTCAATTATGGATTTCCCCTCAGTAGCTGCCTCAGACTTCGCATTCTCTATCATGGTCCGTGCGGTAACGCGAGCGTCTCGCACAATCTCTTTCGCCCGCTCCTCCGCCTGACTTATCATTTCATCAGCATGGGCTTCAGTTTCCTGAAGCTCCTTGAGGACTTCGTATGCCAAAATCATCACCCCCCAGCCTACAGCCAATTACACTTTATTGTATAGCAATAATTAAGCTATGACAACAATTGAAAACTTAAGGGAGCTCCTTAGGCGCCGGGCGAGCCGAAATAACGCTGTATTTTATGAAGGCAAAGGCGACACCTGCTATTAATATTTCACAATTCTTTTTTTATTCGCTGAGAATGTCCCATATCCTCTGTAAAATATTTCCTAGTAGGTTCCACGGATCTTCGTGATTAATTAACTACGTGTATTAGAAACCCCTTTCGCCAAAGCAAGATCTATTAAGATTAAAGCTGTGGAACTAGAATTCATAAACTACGTTATATATTAATGAAGTGGGAGATTGAGCCCCTCTGTTATAGAGAAGAGGCCATCCCCACACTGGCTAAGGAGCTCCTGAAACCCTGTAATCCGAGGCGCGCGCCCTTTATGATGTATGGTTCGAGGTTTTGTCTACCTCCAACATATCCACGCCAAAAGACCACCCTAAACCCGGCAAGAGCCGCTTCCGGCACAGTATACCCCAAGGTGCCGGCCAGGCGGCTCTTGCTTTCTTTGCATTCCCTCTCTTGACTCCTTGTGGCTACGGGGATACAGTGTCTTTTGGATATATCCGACCACCTTCGGACATGTATCTTTCCGCTTCTACAGCAGCTATGGCGCCGTCACTTACCGCAGTCACAACTTGTCTCAGCGACTTCGCCCTGACATCTCCGGCAGCCAATAATCCGGGCGTACGGGTTCTCATTCGGTCATCAGTAAGAATATAGCCTCTTTCGTCAGTATCCACCATAGTCTCTATGAATTTGGTATCAGGACGGCTGCCGATTGCCACAAATATGCCGTCAGCTTCTACAAGCTTGGCATCACCGGTCCTTACATCCTTTATCATAATGCCTTCTACTTTGCTGTCGCCAAGAATTTCGGAAACTACCGAATGCCAATAAAACCCAATCCTAGGGTTGGTGAAAGCGTCATCTTGGAGCGCTTTTGTCGCCCTAAGCTCCCCTCGCCTGTGAACAACAGTAACCCTTGAGGCAAATTTCGCAAGAAACAAGGCTTCAACTATGGCTGAGTCTCCCCCTCCGACTACCAGCACTTCTTTTCCGCGGAAAAACGGCCCGTCGCAAGTAGCGCAGTAGGACACCCCCATGCCTCTGAGCTTGTCCTCACCGGAAACACCGAGCTTTCGAGGAATCGTCCCTGTGGCAACGATTACGGTTTTCGCTGTATACTCGCTTTCATCGGAAATCACCGAAAAATACCCCCGGCTGTCCCGAGAAATGCTGTTTACGCCGGCATAAACGAATTCTACGTCAAACTTACGTGCTTGCTCTTCCATACGCTGCATCAAATCAGGCCCTGAAATCCCCTCGGGAAATCCGGGATAGTTTTCAATCCAATGGGTGGTAGCTGCTTGTCCACCAGGCGCGCCTTGCTCTATCACTACAGTGGAAAGCTTAGCGCGTCCGGCATAGAGAGCAGCCGAAAGCCCTGCAGGACCTGCGCCGATAACTGCCACATCCATGTCTAGGCCTTCATAAAGCCCCAAAGCCACTCACCTCCGCAATTCTCAGAGATACGCCGAAGCCTCGGCCTTCTTACAGTATCCTCAAGTTTTCTCATTATTAGGCGAGGAAGTGTCAACTTAGCCACACTTTCTTCAGCTACCAGGTCCACTCCGGCCAATTCGTCCTTATCAAACATAATTACCAATCTACCTACGGTCTGACCGGATACAACAGGCGCAATAAGCGGTTCATCAAGAACGATCTTCTCTTCAATAAGGTGAGCGAGATCCCGCGGAACTACAATCCTCATGTCGTCTTCAGCCATCACACTGACCTCAGGGGCCATTCCTCCTTTGACTTGAGTCTTTACAAGAGTCCGGCCTTTCTCTGCGAAAGTCATCACGTGAAACCTGTCAAAACCATAGCTGAGAAGCCTTGCGGAATCAGACCATCTGGCATCTGAATCTAAGACGACTGATATAAACTGAACTCCACGACGGGTAGCTGACGCAACGAGACAGTAGCCGGCAGCAGCCGTAGTCCCTGTCTTTACGCCGTCCGCACCTTCAAACGACCAAAGCAACCAATTAGTGTTGGCAAGTTTACGTTTTTCCTTGAATTCCCCTTGAGTCAAAGTGACCTCCGCTTCCCGCGTGCTTACTATATCTGCAAATAAAGGATATTTCAACCCATATCGAGCCATAAGGGCCAAGTCGAATGCGGTGGAATAGTGGTTTGGATCAGTAAGGCCATGGGGGTTGGCGAATCTTGTATTCATTGCGCCAAGTTTCCGGGCTTTTAAATTCATCATTCTTACAAAGTTTCCTTCTCTGCCTGCAATATGTTCTGCGATAGCGACGCAACCGTCATTGCCTGATCTCAGCATGGTTCCGCGGATGAGATCCCCTAGTTTTATTTCCTGTCCCTTTTTGAGCCATAATGAAGATCCGGGAATACTTGCTGCATTTCCGCTGACTATAACAGTGGATTCGGTATCACCTAACTCTATGGCAAGAAGTGCGGTCATTATCTTGGTGGTGCTGGCAGGATGCATACGCATATGCTCGTTCTTCCCATAAACCACTGTGCCGGTTGTCGCCTCGATTAACACAGCTGACCTTGCTGCAAGATATGGCCCTTCAGTATAATTCGGGACATATACTACTTCAGGATACTCGCGTGTCCTCGTATATAACCTGCCTGTCACAGGCAAAAATAAAGCTTTGCCCATAATCTCAGGGACTGTCATGGCAACACATATACAAATGACAGCAAAAAGCAGAGCCTTTCCGCGGATAATCAAATAGGTCCACCTACACTCTGCTGCCGGAATTCCCCGGAGTATCATCTCCCGGGAAAACAGCGGCAGCATCCGTTACTATAGTAAGTCGCCCGGAATTACCCTATGCTGTCATTTACAGTCCTATGCCTTGCCAAATCCTCTGTAATTCATGTAGATCCGGCACACCTTAGAGCTCTTATCTTTCAACTATGACTGCGAGACCCATACCCCCTCCGATACATAAAGTGGCAAGACCAAGGCTTACATCACGCTTTATCATCTCGTGTAACAGTGAAACGAGGATCCTTGCGCCGCTTGCCCCAATCGGATGCCCGAGTGCAATCGCGCCTCCGTTAACGTTAACTCTGTCCGGGTCCCAGCCAAGCTCCTGTCCTACTGCAAGGGATTGCACAGCAAATGCCTCGTTTGCCTCTATGAGATCGATATCATCAAGGCGCAGGTCTGCTCCGACCAGAGCTTGTCTCGTAGCAGGGACAGGTCCGATTCCCATCACTGACGGATCTACGCCTGAAGACGCGTATGACCTAATGGTAGCCATAGGCTTTGCCCCAAGTTCGGCTGCCTTATCTTTTGAGGCTATGATAAGAGCAGCTGCCCCGTCATTTATGCCGGATGCGTTGCCTGCTGTAACAGTCCCGTCTTTTTTGAAAGCAGGCCTTAGCAAGGCCAGTTTCTCCTTGGTGGTGCCGGGTCTTACATGTTCATCCCGGCAAAACACTATTGGAGCGCCTTTTCTTTGAGGAATTTCCACATGGACAATTTCGTCCTCAAATCTTCCGTCCGCTATCGCCTTCTCGGCTTTTTGCTGGCTCCAAGCAGCGAATTCATCCTGCTCTTCCCTGCTGATGTTGTATATTTCTCCGAGGTTTTCAGCGGTAATCCCCATATGTGTATCACCGAAGATACACCATAGGCCGTCTTGAATCATAGTATCCACGAGTTCCCCATGACCCATGCGATACCCGTATCTTGCCTTATCAAGGATATACGGGGCCTGGTTCATATTTTCCATGCCACCTGCTACCACCACATCTGCATCACCGCATTTGATAGCTTGAGCCGCAAGTGTTACAGCTTTGAGACCGGAACCACATACTTTGTTTACAGTCATCGCAGGCACCTTCGTGCTTAACTTCGCTTTTATCGATGCCTGTCTGGCTGGGTTTTGGCCTTGACCTGCTTGAAGCACATTCCCCATAATTACCTCATCAACAGTGTCCGAATTTATCCCTGCCCTCCTTACCGCTTCCTTAATAACGACTGCGCCCAGATCGGAAGCAGGCACGCCCTGGAGCGCTCCCCCAAAAGTACCTATTGCTGTCCTTACTCCGCTCAAGATTACGACCTCGCGCATCTTCAGCCACTCCCTATCCGATTAATTGTGTAATAGGACAAACCCGGTAGGCGGGGTCCTCACTTGAGGATGAATATTCTCCTTAGTGTAGGCTATTCCTACTTTCAGGAAGAAATTATCGAATTATTCTGTTTTATATAATCCCCATAGTCCACTGTTATTCTGACACTTCGTCCGAAAACAAGAAATCCGGCCTCAATCTCCATTATCATCCTTTTTGGAAACCAAGCGTCATAGGATTCGCTCCAAAAAACGACTGTAACATGTTGTCTCGGAGAAACCTCGGCCTTGGCACGCTCATTCTCGGAAAACTCGGTTTTAACCGGTATGCCTGTTTCTTGTTCCAACCAAGCAGTGCCTGTCAAGACCGTGTCTTCTCTCTGCCAGACATATTCGTACATAATGCATTGTTTGCCTTCTACGTTATTGGTCTCGCCTGTCGGATAAGCTGATATTGCCTTTTGGAACTCAGGTTCGAAAGGGCTTTTACCCACGATGTCAAGGGAGCTTGGATCAACATAGGAGCCGGCCGGAGCATCGCCATTCTCCGTTGACATGAAGTCAAGTAGGGCCTCTTCAGACTGTTCAACCTTGCCATGCTTATCTATGATCTCGATTTTAAGAACACGAAACCCCGGGACCCATCCCTTATTCGCTTGGGCCACCTCAACAGCCTTTTGCCAGAAGGGATCTTCAATGCCTCCTCTTCCTCGGGCGCATGGGAATTTAGCACATGCGCTTGCTATCGACAATATCAAGAAACCGGCGCACAATTTGCGGCGATTTAAAAGAACCAATTGAGAACAGCCCCTCTTTGTTATGGTAATATATGTATATTATACATATATTACCATATTGCATCAACGTCCTTTACACCTTTATTGCCAAAAGCGTTGTCTTTGATCCCAAAGAGAAGCAATGTAGAAACCTTGCGAACCAAATTAGCACTCAGTGTACCCACAGGCTACACACTTGAGGCAGCCTTCAACGTGAATTAGGTTCCACGTGCCACATGACGGACATAAACTGAATAACTTTGCCGAGACGCTGTCCTCTTCAAAGAGGCTTGTACCCTCCTCAGCGCATCCGGCATCCTCCTCGCCGAAGCGCTCACTGAGGTACCCGGCGAGGAATTGGCCGATAGCGTCAGGAACCGACCTGACTCTGCCGGGCCCAAACCCAATACTCCTCGACCCGCCGATCCCGGTGAGCTGGTTTGCTATCTCCTGGGGATCGACGCCTGATCGCAGCGAGATGGATATCAGTCTTGCTATAGCTTCCGTAAACGCGCTTACATCACTGCCTGCCTTGCCGATCTGGGCAAATAGCTCTATAGGATGGCGGTCAATCGTGTTTAAGGTGATGAAGAGCTTGCCCAGGGGAGTAGCTCTGACATCAGTAAACCCTTCCAGCCTTGACGGTCTATTTATAGGACGAATCTTGCCCCATACACCGTTTATGCGATAATGCATGTTTGCTGCCGGTTGAGGGCAAGCACTGTCCGGAGCAGCCTCACTCTTTCCAAAATCAGGTTCTGTGCCTACAGTCAATACTTGTTCCTTGCGACTGCCGTCCCGGTAAACAGTGACCCCCTTGCAACCCAGATCATACGCAAGCCTAAATACCCTCTCCACATCGTCTGATGTCGCTTCATTCGGGAAATTTACAGTCTTTGACACTGCGTTATCAGTGTACTTCTGAAATGCAGCTTGCATCCGGATATGCCATTCGGGTTCTATTTCATGGGCTGTGACGAATATCCTCTTCACTTCCTCCGGCACGCCCTCTACATCCGTCAAAGCGCCTCGTCTCGCAACTTCATCCATGAGGTCATCTGAATAAAATCCCAGTTTCTTTCCATAGGCGCGAAATGCCGGGTTGACTTCACGAAGCTCAGTTCCATCCAGAACATGCCTGGTGAAAGCAAGGCTGAAGAGAGGCTCTATTCCAGAAGATGCGCCTGCTATTATGCTTATAGTCCCTGTAGGAGCAATCGTTGTTGTGGTGGCGTTCCTGACCCTCAGGCCTTCTGCCTCGCGTCTGCTCCCCTTCCAGTTGGGAAAGACTCCCCTTGTCTTGGCCAGTTCCAAGGACGCTGCCCTACTTTCTGCCTGGATGAACCCTATTAAGTCCTCGGCAAGATCCACAGCGTCTTCTGAGTCGTATAAAATGCCAAGCTGAATGAGAAGATCCGCCCATCCCATTAGCCCGAGACCTACCTTGCGATTTCCCTTATGCATAGCCTCGATTTCAGGCAATGGATATCTGCCGGCATCAATCATGTTATCCATAAAGTGGACAGCTACGTGGATTGACTCTCTCAGACCTTCCCAGTCAACCCTGGGTGAACCGTTCACTTCTCGGACAAACTTTGCCACGTTCAGAGAACCTAAATTACATGCTTCATAAGGCAACAGCATCTGTTCGCCGCAAGGGTTTGTGGCTTCGTATGTACCTACGTTAGGAGTTGGGTTAAATTCATTAAGCCGGTCAATAAAAACGATGCCCGGCTCTCCGGTTCTCCAAGCAGACTCCACTATGAGATCAAAAACATCCCTGGCCCGAAGTTTCCCCACAACTTCTTTGCTGCGGGGGTTTACGAGCTCATATTCACCGTCTTCTTCCAAGGCATCCATGAATTTCTCGGTTATGGCTACAGAAATATTGAAATTCGTCAATTGAGTTGTATCATTCTTTAAGGTAATAAACTCAAGAATATCCGGGTGATCCACGCGCAGCATCCCCATATTTGCGCCGCGTCTGACTCCACCCTGTTTTATCGCTTCTGTAGCTGCGTTGAAGACTTTCATGAAGGATATCGGACCTGACGCGACACCGCCTGTAGTCTTTACCACATCATTCTTCGGACGCAACCGACTAAATGAAAAGCCTGTTCCTCCGCCGGATTTATGAATCAGCGCCGCATTCTTCAATGTCTCAAAAATACTTACCATGGAATCTTCAATAGGTAAGACAAAACAGGCGCAAAGCTGTTGAAGCTCTCTTCCGGCATTACTTAGGGCAGGCGAATTCGGAAGGAACTTGCCCTCTGCCATAAGCATATAAAACCTTACAGCTGTTCGGGCAAGTTGCGGCATGTTTTCGCGCACCCTCGTCTCTATATCTTCCCACTTTCCTTCTATGAGGCCTCTGGACTCTAAATCAGAAAACCCGTTCTTCAGTGCAGCCCAGTCCCACCGGGAAAATTCCGGCACAGGCAGGGAAGCCACTTCCTCGGAAGCGGATGACTCAGTCTCATGCAAGGGATCATATAGCACGTCCATTAACGCAATATTCTTAGCAACTCTCCAAAACATCTCTCGAGGAGTCTCTATGACTTTTCCTGATTCATCCTTGCTTAAGTAACGACTCTCGAGCACAGTCAAAGCATTATACGATAATTCGGGTTCCGGCAATGATAAACCTGACTTCACAAGGATTCCTCCCGCCTAAATGTCGTATGCCACTGCATGAATAGGCTTGTAATAGTCTTCTGATATGAGTTCACGACTGACTGTACCGTCAATATCAATACTCCGCCACACCGCGACCCGGACCCCGTTTTTCCCGCCGGAAACCTTGGCATCACTGGCTCCCGCCCCTATTAGACGAGGTCTCTCCACATCTAAGACCTCAGTCGCTACTTGTACATTTCTTGGGGTGGGAAGACCTGCCTTTATCTCCACAATGAGCCTTGCGCCTTCCATACAGGCACCTATAGTGACAGGCACGTCCAGTTGATTCTTGAACCGCAAGTCAAGCCCGGCTTCGTCGCTGACTGTAGCATCTAATCCGGGAGGCACGTAATCCACAGGCTGTGAATGAGGGTGACGTTCAATAATCTCCAAGCCGGCCCTGAGGACGGCATTGTATAATGTCGTCGATACCTGGCAGATTCCCCCTGCCACCCCAGGCACGCTCTTGCCTCCTCGGATTACCCGAGCGTCTTTGTAACCTTCGGACTTTAGTCTCGGTCCCAACACCTTGTCAAAGGAAAACACTTCCCCGGGTTGAAGCTGAAATCCGTCAATCATTGACGCAGCAAGCGCAATATTATGATTCCGGTTCAGTTCAGGGTCTTTGACCGTAGTCGAAAAACCTGCTATGGTCGGCAATTGACACACTATCTCATAACTCTCTGAGCTGCCATAGATGTCAGGCGCGTACATTCCCCATACCCTGGTAGGCATTACCTTGTATTCGCCTGGGCGTTCAGCTCTGATAGAATACACTATCTCATTTTCGCCTTCCTTGAGGTAAGAGCTGAAGATTGCCAATTTTTCATCACGGATTTCTTTACGCCCATACCAGAAGTCCCAGCTGTAACTGTCGCACGGCGTATCGACTACTTCAAATCCTGATGGAAGCGGATCTTCAACCATAATATACGTGCGAGGCCTATCCGTATTTATGGTAATCCTGACTGTTATTTCATCCCCTTGATTTACAGGGCCTGTAATAGGTTCATAAGTATCGCTTCCCTTGACTTTGCGATAGTATCCGCGCCTTACGCAAATGCCGTTTTCCTCAGGGGCCAGGGATTGAGAGGGAGTGTAGTGCTTGCATGCGACAGAATAATAAAGTCTTCCCTTGCCCGACTTCTGAATGACAAGTTCATTCTTGCCTGGAATCAGCTGTTTGGGATCGATCTCTATTATCGTTTCCTTGTCCCACACGTGTTTCCCGGTAAACCTCGTCCTTTCAACACGTTTCCCGTTGAGCCGAGCGGTAGCGGTAATATTCGGCGAGATCTCATCGCGGAGTTTCATGTATTCAGTCAAAGCCATAATAGCGATTGCTGTGTCTTTAGTGGAACTCCAGGCATTGCCAGAGCGCGTCTCTGATAACCATCTCACAACGCCAGGTGCTGAAGGATTGTCAGGATCTACAGCTAACATGGCCAAAAGCGCATACGCAGTAGTCTCTACACGATTGTCAGCGAAGTACCACTCGAAAGAAGAAGCCTCCCAGTAAGTCCTGGTATCATCACCACGCGAACGATTCAGAAGATCATCTAACACTATCTTAGCGTCTTTCTCTCTCTCCACATTCTTCAGGGTCAGGGCAAGAAAGGCTAAGGAGCAATTGGAAAGCTCATTACGCCTATCTATCATCTCATCGAGACGAGGTAGGACTTTCTCCCCCACCTCGGACATGACGAACAAATTATAGACGAGCTCATCAACATTTCGCGGATTATTAAGGAACCTGCCAAGGGCTTTCTTACCCCGCATAAGCACCCCGTTATCCACCCGGAAACCGGCGTTCTTGGCGAGATTAAGACCATATACTGCGTACGCTGTCATCCTTGCGTTCGGCTCGTCGTACTCCCACCAACCCCAGCCGTCTTCATAATGCTGGTATCTGTATATTCTGGCAAGACCTGCTTCCACCATTTTCGGAAGGTCTTTCGAGACTTCCGGCATTTCAATGCCAAGCTCATTCAGGGTCTTAGATACGATAATATTAGGAAGAAATGAGTTCATGGTCTGCTCTAAACATCCGTAAGGATAAGACGTAAGGTATTCAAGCGCCCCCAGGGCAGTAGCAGCCACAGACGGAGCGAGTCTTACTTCCACGCTCACCGTGTTATCCAGCACGTCTTCGGGGATATCGAATTCTATCTTCGCCTCTCCGTCTTGAATTGGATCATCTCCTACCTCACCGCCTTGAAATACCTGAGTCTGTTTGCCAAAAGGCAGCACAGGCACGTTGATTTCCAGAGCGTCCCTCATCCTTCCTGCATTTATAGACGCTGTAAACTTGGCGACACCCACCTTATCACATGTGATCTTCCAGTCTAAGGTAGCCTTGTCGCCAGGTGCCAGACTGACACTGCGCTCATCCCCATCAGTCACTTTCACCCCGTCAGCTTTAAGATTAACCTTCGCGTCTATCTCCTTCGCCGTATAGTTGTGAACTATGGTGGACACGTAAGTCGTATCACCAAAAGTAAAGAATCTCGGTGCAGCCAACCTGACAATGAGATCCTTCGTGGTTATCACGTCATAAGTCGCAGATCCTACTTGAGTCGCTAAGGTATGCGCCTTCACAGTCGCTCTCCATGTAGTTAACGAATCAGGCATAGTGAAAGTCACTTTCGCCGTGCCTTTCCTATCAGTCAGGACTGTAGGCGCCCAAAAGGCTGTATCAGGAAAATCCTTACGGACATCCGAAGCATCCGCCTCCTTGTCTGCGCCACCATAGTACCACCGTGGGAAAGAGTAGTTTGTGATCGTTCTGTTCCAGATTGATCCGTAGAATGCCTTTCTGATATCAGGCATAAGCTCTCTTTGGATAGCATATATGGATGCATCCACAACACCTAAGGAGACTTCCGCCTGTACAGGATTGCCTCCATGGTCACACGTCTTAATCGTATAAGACGCCTTCTCACCCGGGCCATATGTCTCTTTGTCAGGCATGATTGATACATCAAGGAAATTATCCTTCACTGAAACATACATGACCTTCTCCTGGCAATAGAGGCGCTTCCCACGGACCAATGTTACTGTAAAGAACGCGTTAGGACTGAGTTCTTCAGTTATTGGGATCTCAAACAGGCGTGTATGCCCGGCCAGTTCAACCACTTCATAAGAAATCAGATCCCGTCCTTCTATGGCAGCAATAGCCCAGACATGATCAAAAGTGGTATTCACAAGGACTTTCGCAACGTCCCCTATCTCATAGACGTCTTTATCAGTTATGATTTCAATTTCCGTGCCACCGTAACTGGGCCATCTGCCTGCATCACTTGCTACCCAAACGTAAGCTTCTTCTGTTATTTGATTCCCCCGCGAGTCAGATCCTGAAACTTCTACGACATAGGACCCTTCTTCTTTCGGAGTAAACTGACACTCTGCCTTACCGTCTGCCCCTGTAGCAAGCTTTCCGGCCTGTTCCTTCCATCCGGTGGACTTCTTCCCGTCCCACTTGACTTTCATAGCCTGCCATGTAAGATTCGTTGCGAAACACTTGCCGTCAAGGGTTTCCGCCTTCACGAGAATTCTTACCTGCTCTCCGGGAGATACCACGTACTCGGCAGGCTGAACCACTAAATCAAAAAGACCTCTGGCCAAGATCACTGAAGTCCTACCGCTGACTTCACGCAAGCTCTCATCAGTTACAGTAGCTTCCACGAACAATCTCTTGGATCTTTGAATTTTTTCCGTCTCGAGAGAAAACTCCATGACGCCGCTGTCTGAAGTTACACCTTCCCCTGAATCCACCAGGTCTCCATAGTAACCATAGTCTTCATCCATAACGGAAAAATAGCCTAAATCCTCTGTGGAATAGTAAGGACGGTAATACGGTTGGGCATAGACTGCATATCTTACTTTAGCATTGGGAACAGGCTTGCCGAAATAGTAAGCAGCTGCGATTTCACAAGATATGTCATCCCCTGCTACATACACTTCCCTATCAGTAGAGACTGTGACTTCATACTCAGGCTTTCTATACTCAGCCACCTTGAACCAGCCGTAATGCGTGCTTCCTCTGACATTGGCAAGAACCCTGTAAGTACCCAGCGAAGGTTCATCCCCCAGAATAACCTCCCCTGTAAAAGAGCCGTATTCGTTGGTTTTGGTTTCTGTCTTATAGATGCACGCATCCTTTGCATCTCTAACCTCAACTGTGACTTTTTCATCATCCAGGACCTTAAAGGTTCCGCCGGTATCTTCACGGAGAATACCTTTCAGCGATACTTTTTGACCCGGCCTGTATATAGGCCTATCAGTGTATATATATACTTTGTACCTGGAGTCCTCCCAGTAGCTCCAAGAACTCACCTGGGCGAAACTCCGGCCTTTGCCGTCTTCCTCAGTGCCGACTACACAGATGCCTCCCTTTGGAATATTCTCCATATCAAGCAGGCATACCCCGTCATGGTTTGTGGCTCCCTTTCCAATGATTTCCCTGTTTTCGCCATATACGACAATGTCAACACCTTCTTCGGGAGCGTCTTCGCTGAAAGTATGGGCGTACACTAAAAGTTCGCTCTGGCCCTGTTTTGTCACAAGCCCCAGATCAGTTACAAGAAACCATTCGCTTGCTTCGCGCCCCTCACTGTCTTGGGCTTTGATTACATACCCTCCCCTGCCTTCAGATTGAACCCTGACATTTATGGAGAATTCTCCTCCCGCCTTTTTGGGGCGAGGGTATTCAGAAAACTTCCGCACCAGGCTCGCGTCTTGCGGCAGGTTTTCTGCGCAAGACGATAATGAACCATGCTTTTCATAGTGCGTAGCAGGATCAAACTTCCACACTGTAAAGTCAATCCTGGTTGAGCCCATTCCTCTTACGCAAATTACAGGCGTCTCAGAAGTCTGAAGCACTCGATCTTCTGAATACATGTATAGGTAACCTTCAGCTCCCCTACTGTCTGCCGGAAATGATCGTAGAATAAAAATGAGTCCGATGAATAAAACGACAATAACGCCTGTCACAAGAAACTTTTGAGAAGACTTCGCAGTCATTTAAACTTACCCCCTCACGGGTAAGGTTTTTCCAAACCTTTCCGTTTCAAACACATATAACTCGAATGGAACACCCGGGCCTATACCTGCTTCCCGCATAGCCCACTTTCTTTGATATGCTGCAGTTTTAGCCTCACCTGGCAAAATTACCCCGGAGAGTCCGCCTGCCTTTACCAATACTCCTTCCAGACGCGGGTTTACCTCTATATCCGGACTCTCTCTCCTAATCCTTCCTACCACAGATACGCAAAAGTCAAGTTTTGGTAAGTCTTCCTTGTTGATAGGCCGGTGACGCATATCCATGGTAGCTGCCATCTTTGCCGCCCAGGCAATCTCCTGCTGCAGATTGGACTCGGCAGGACAGACCCTTCCCATACATCCCCTGACCTTGCCGTCAATTATCAAAGTGACGAATGCCCCGGCTTGAATCTCTTGAAGCGGACTTGACACAAGTTGAGCGGAGTCTTCGTGCTTTGACTCCGTCCTTTTATTCTGAATAACTTCAGTCACAGAAGCCCTGGCAATGTCCAGGATTTCTCTTTCCAAAGCAGGAGAACGTAAAGACCTGAGCTTATCAAGCGCGTCACCTCCGGGGACGTCTGAGGATGTCAGGTCGGAGGAGATTAATATCCCGTTGTCTTCTATTGAGTCCTGAAGCCCTGATTGCCATGGCAAAACTGTCATCTCTGCTTCAATTTGACCCCTACGGCTGGAGACATCGCCTGTAGACTTCATGACAGTTGTACCTATAGCGATAAGCACAATAAACGCGCCGGCAATAACCAGATAGCGCTGACCATGCTTTCTCTTGTCAATCGCAGTCACGAAATTGGAAGCCCCTTTTCTGAAGCAAGTGTAGGTTTCTTCTAATTGAGTTCTATTTCTTGATATGCGATTCCTTCATGATTCACAAATGTGAACCTTTAAAGTATTGGATCAATCGCCTTAAGTCTGGAAGCATTAACCCTCAAATGATAGGTGACAGTAACGCCCATCATGCCTTGGAATAACATGTTGTGAGGAAGTCTTCAATAAGGGGGAATCATTATGATCACATATATAGTCCAGCCCGGTGATACCCTTACATTGATTGCTCAACGGTTCGGTTCGACAGTAACAGCGATTGTCACAACCAACAATATTTCCGATCCGAATCTCATTTTTGTGGGACAAGTGCTTCAAATACCGGTAGCAGGCGCGCAGCCGACACCTCCTCCGCCTGCCCCACCTATGCCGACCCCGACACCACCTACCATTACAGTGCCGGCAGGCTTCAGGCTCTATATTGTGCAGCCAACGGATACTCTGGCAGAACTTGCAGCCCGTTTTGGCACGACAGTCGAGGTGCTGGTGACAGTAAACCGTATCTCTGATCCGAACCTCATATCCGTGGGACAGGTCTTGTTTGTTCCTATAAAACCAACTATAGTCATACCCACACCGCCGCCTGCGCCGCCTACACCACCGACACCGCCCGCCCCTCCTGCGCCTCCGGCACCTCCCAAGCCAACTGTCCCGGTCACAGGGGTAAATCAGGTGTCTGTCATCCAGGACGGACTAAGGCATACTTTCATGGTGAACAGGACAACATTCTCACGGGGCGAGCCTGTGCGCCTCAGTTTTAGCAAAACCAATGTCACCGGTACCCCTGTAACAATTACTTACAGATCAAGCCAGAGATATGATTTTGTCGTGACACGATCAGGAAGGGAGATTTGGCGCTGGTCCCAGGGACGGTTTTTCACGTTCGCTTTGGAAAGAATTACGCTGGCAGCCGGACAGCGTCTGCTTCATGTGCAGATTTGGAATCAGACAACAAATGAAGGGGTCCCTGTGACTCCAGGGATTTACACTGTCACAGCAACCAACACAGGAACCGGAGTGAAGCTTAGCCTTCAAATTGAAATCCGGTGAATAGAATCCGACTGTCCTCGACTTGCCACTTACTTACGGTGTATAATCGTGATTGACACGCACCCGGATATCGGGTTAGCAGAGGAGGCGTACATTTTGCGCGAGCGAGTAGAGAAAGTCCTTGAGAAAGTCAGAGTTGCGCTCAAAGCGCACGGTGGTGACGTGGAACTTGTCGGAATTGAAGGCAACGTAGTGAAAGTAAAGCTTACCGGTGCCTGCGTCGGGTGCCCATTCTCCAGGATGACTTTGAAAAATGGCGTAGAACAGGCACTCAAGGAGGAAATCCCCGAAATAGAAAGAGTGGAGGCAGAGTAAGGCCCAAAACACACGGCATTACCCGGTACATAAGATGCAGCCGCCCGAAGTTTGGGCGGCATGCAGTTCTATCTGAGCAATCCGCAGCGATGTGAAAGCCTGGTGCCTGCCTTCATCTTTGAAAAACAACACCTGATTCTTGCCGGCCGGTCCTATACATGAAACTTTAGCGTCATAATCTGTCTCAGCCACGAGAATATCAGTCGCATATGCCTTATTCACAGTCCAGCATCGGAATCTTAATGCCGTGTTTCCTCGCAGTCTCGATAGCCTTGTCATACCCTGCGTCAGCATGACGCATGACACCGGAACCGGGATCCGTAGTGAGCACTCGCTCCAGCCTGAAATCCGCCTCATCACTACCGTCCGCGACTACCACCATTCCCGCATGGATCGAGTAGCCAATCCCTACACCCCCACCGTGATGGACAGAGACCCATGAAGCCCCGGATACCGCATTCAGAAGCGCATTCAAGATTGGCCAGTCAGCTATGGCGTCGCTCCCGTCTCGCATCCCTTCCGTCTCTCGGTTCGGAGATGCGACTGAGCCGGCGTCAAGGTGATCTCTGCCGATTACTATAGGAGCAGATATCTCACCCTGTCTCACCAGCTCATTGATGGCCTTACCGAACTTGGCCCGCTCGCCGTACCCCAACCAGCATATCCTCGCCGGCAGCCCCTGAAACTTGACCTTTTCGCGGGCGAATCTAATCCACTGCGCCAGACGCTTGTCTTCAGGGAATTCCCTTAGCACAACCTCGTCTGTCTTGTAGATATCAGCCGGATCCCCGGAAAGCGCCACCCATCTGAAAGGCCCTTTCCCTTCACAGAAAAGGGGACGAATGTAAGCAGGCACGAATCCGGGATAGGAGAATGCGTCTTTAACCCCTGCATTACACGCCTGCTGCCTTATGTTATTGCCATAGTCAAAAACCACGGCACCCCTACGTTTCATTTCCAGCATTGCTTCAACTTGAACTGCCATGGATTTCATAGCGCGTTCTATGTACTGCTTAGGGTCGCGTTTTCTTAACGCCTCAGCCTCAGCCAAGGAGACACCCATAGGAACATATCCGCCTAAGGGATCATGGGCTGAAGTCTGGTCTGTAACTACATCAGGAATTATCCCTCGCTTCACAAACTCAGGATGGGTTTCGGCTGCGTTGCCAAGCAAAGCTATGGAGAGGGGTTCTTTCTTCTCCTGAGCTTCCCGGGCCAATTGCACAGCCTCATCAATGCTTGTTGTCATCATATCGCAATACCCTGTCTCAAGCCTTCTCCGGATACGCTCCTCGTTTACCTCGACTGCTATAACAACCCCGTCATTCATTGTAACAGCCAGAGGCTGGGCGCCACCCATCCCTCCGAGACCTGCGGTAAGGGTCAGCTTTCCTGCCAAACTCCCGCCGAAGTGCTGCCTTGCAGCTTCGGCAAAGGTCTCATACGTCCCTTGCAATATGCCTTGGGTGCCGATATAGATCCAGCTCCCTGCAGTCATCTGTCCGTACATGGTAAGACCCATCTCTTCGAGCTCCCAGAAAGTCTCCCACGTAGCCCACTTTGGGACAAGCATTGAGTTGGATATTAGCACTCTCGGAGCAAACCTGTGAGTACGAAACACCCCTACAGGTTTCCCTGACTGCACGAGAAGAGTCTCATCATTCCCGAGCTCTTTGAGACTCCTGAGTATTGCATCAAAAGCCTCCCAGTTACGCGCTGCCCTGCCCCGGCCACCGTACACAACAAGCTCAGAAGGATTCTCAGCTACATCAGGGTCTAAGTTATTCATGAGCATTCGCATAGCAGCTTCCTGCTGCCAGCCTTTGCACGAGATCGTAGAGCCCCTCGGAGCCTTTACCACTCGCGACACATCCTTCACCCCCTGAATATAAAGTAAAACGGGCAAGGTTTCTTTCTATAGTCTGATCCCTTGCCCGTTCTTGAACCACCGTAACTGTTACGCTCTGCCGGGACTCTCAGCAAGCTTCGGCGGTCTGGACGAGACCCTGGATTTGCCTGTGCCGACCTGTTCTCCTGCACCTGCTTCTTCATCTACAGAGATTGCAGCTGCAGCGCAGGCGGCCATCTTTTCCGAGTCCTCAGCGACTGCGTCAGCCTTATCTGAAAGAACCTCATCGATCTCATTTCCGTCAAGGGTCTCCCGTTCTTTCAGAGCGCAAGCAAGTCTAATTAACTTATCCCGATTATCTGTCAAGAGAGTCCTCGCCCGCTCGTAGGCTTCATCGACAATCCTACGGACCTCACGGTCGATTAAGGCGGCCACCTCTTCGCTGTAATCCCTCTCATGACCCAGGTCACGTCCGAGAAACACAGTCTCTTCACGACGGCTTCCAAGAGATAACGGACCTAACTCCTCACTCATACCGTACTCAGTGACCATCTTGCGGACCACTTTTGTAACCCTGCTTAAGTCATTTTCCGCGCCGGTTGATATTTCATTAAACATTAGCTCTTCAGCAACTCGGCCTGCAAGGGTTACCACTACGCTGTCAAGGATCTCAGATTTTGTTCTGAAAAACCTGTCCTCTTCAGGAAGCATCAGTGTATATCCGCCCATTCTCCCTCGAGGGATTATTGATACTTTCTGAACCGGATCTACGTTTGGCAGCAGCTTTCCGGCTAGGGCATGGCCTGCTTCGTGGAATGCCACCAAGTCTTTTTCCCTGTCACTCATGATCCTGCTCTTCTTTTGAGGGCCGGCTATAACCCTGTCTATAGCCTCATCACAGTCTTCCATTGAGATTTTCTTACTCCCACGCCTTGCTGCCAAGATTGCAGCCTCATTAAGGACGTTTTCCAGGTCAGCCCCGGTAAACCCCGGAGTCCTCTGAGCTATCACGAGAAGGTCCACATCTTGCGACAGAGGCTTGTTGCGTGCATGAACCTTCAAGATTGCCTCTCTGCCTTTAATATCCGGCATATCAACCACGACCTGCCGGTCAAAACGTCCAGGTCTAAGCAGTGCAGGATCAAGCACATCAGGCCTGTTTGTCGCAGCGAGAAGTATTATGCCTGTATTCGACTCAAACCCATCCATTTCGACCAGGAGCTGGTTCAACGTCTGTTCCCTCTCGTCATGCCCCCCGCCAAGACCTGCCCCACGCTGCCTACCGACAGCGTCAATTTCATCAATAAACACAATACACGGGGAATTCTTCTTGGCTTGCTCAAAGAGGTCTCGTACCCTGGCAGCCCCGACGCCTACAAACATTTCTACGAAGTCTGAGCCGCTGATAATAAAGAACGGGACCCCTGCCTCACCTGCAACAGCACGTCCAAGAAGAGTCTTACCCGTCCCGGGAGGTCCTACCAAGAGAACTCCCTTTGGTATCTCAGCCCCAAGCTCCACAAACTTCCTTGGATGCTTGAGAAACTCCACGATCTCAGCAAGCTCCTCCTTAGCTTCGTCAACCCCGGCTACATCATCGAATGTGATCTTTCCACGCTCCTCCATGTGCAGCCTTGCCCTGCTTTTCCCAAATGAAAGAGCTTTGTTGCTGCCCCCTTGCATCTGATTAAGAAGAAAGAACCACAATCCGACAAAAAACACCATGGAAATAACCTGTGGCAATATCGTATACCACCACGGAGCCACGGGTTTTGGTTCAGCCGCTACCTCAATCCCTGCAAGGGAAGTCCCTTTATCCTTTAATCTATCAGTGACAAGGGATATGTCAGGCATGTAGGTTTCGAACTCCATGCCGTTCTTCAAGCGCCCTTCGATCTTGTCGTCACCGATGATACGAAGTTCTGCAATATTGCCGGAATCAAGGTTATCCATAAATGCGCTCAAACTGATCTTCATTGGTGTCGCTTTCTGACCGTAAAAAGTGCTAGCGATGGATACGGTCATAAGACCAAGTAAGAGCCATAGGCCGAGCGTTCTTAACACCTTGTTCAATTGATCTCCTCCCACAAGTCACCACCACGCATCGGTCGCATCAATACTTACGTCTTGAAAACGCTTGCCTCTAAGAACGAGGCAGCAATTTGCAAGCACATTATAACACACGGTATTATTAACCACAACTCTGATACCTGCGCGTAGCTCTGAGGTGAAGGACCTTCCGAGTACCGGGCGAAAGCTTCGCAAAATCGCTTACACATAACCCGACTACCCAAAGAATCTCCCTTCCCCATATAATAACGGGAATATCATCCCTTATGTTCCTGGATATTTTCTTGTCAATAAAGACATCTTTCAGCTTCTTACGCCCTTTCATGCCGAGGGGATATAGCCTGTCACCGGGTCTCCTGTTTCTCACAGTAATATTCTCATCAATGAGATCCATGTCAAAATATGCTTCGTCTTTACCCATAGATGATATGGTCTCAAACAGGTCAGGCTTGTCTTTCATATTGAATATATCAGCGTCTATTGTAATACAAGCCTCAGGGATATCCGTTCTTCCGGGAACTTGCAGCTTATACTCAAAAGGCGGACATGCTTGCGATTTGGCCATTTCCTCCCACTCTATGATAATTCGCTCATAGTCGCGTCTCGCCTGAAGTCCGCCCGGCAATGAAATGCAGGATCCCGTCCTTCCTGATCCGGCCAGTTCCAGAACTTTCTCCACATGAATGAACTGAAAATCGTCGAGCTCACCGGCAAGACGGCACACAGTCCATCTGATGATTCTCCTCTGAATCGCTGTATGCTGCCGGGATAAAGCAGGAATACTGAGAGCCACATTATAAGGAGAGGAATCTTCCACAATTTGACCCAGTTTTTCACAGACCTTGCGGGAAATGTAGTCGTCATCACCCTGCGCCAGCTCTGCAGTGTTGCACAAGGCCTGAACCACTCTGGGATTGTAGTCTTGCTCGAGCAGAGGAATGAGTTCATGCCTGATCCTGTTCCTGAGATAGACAGGGCTTACATTCGATGCGTCTATATAGTATACAAGCTGCTCCTCATCACAATAGGAGCGAATCTCCGAAGAAGTCAAACCAAGCAGAGGACGGATTACAGTAATACCACCGCTTGCATCAAGAGGCCTTACCGCAGGTATTCCGCCAAGCCCCCGCATTCCTGCCCCGCGGATAAGCCTAAGAAGAACTGTCTCAGCCTGATCTCCGGCATGATGTCCCAGAGCTACTCTGGAAGCGCCTATATCTACAGCTGTGCGCAGGTAGAAATCATAACGCGCATCACGGGCTGCAAGCTCTATGGATACTTTTCTCTCATCAGCGTAATTTCTGACATCCACTTTCCGAACGGTACAACCGAGACCAAGACTTTCAGCAAGGCACTGTACATATCTTGCCTCTTCATTTGCGGCTTCCCCTCGAAGCATATGGTTTAGATGAGCTACATGAAGTGACATCTCAAACTCATCTCTGAGCGCATATAACCCATGCAAAAGGGCGACTGAATCAGGCCCTCCGGAGACACCTACGAGAACTTTATCTCCCGGGGTGAGCATATTAAAACGCGTGATAGTCGATCGTATATTACCGATAAACCGATCTTGTCCGGAATTCACGCCTCTACCCCGCTTACCGCGAAAACCACAGCCACAATTCTCATAAGTCTTCACCACTTCTTGCGCTGAAGATACCGCTGAATCTTAAGAGTATTATAGCACAAGGCCAAACTACATGGACAAGCTTAGGCCTTTGGGTTGGGACGATACGCAGCCTGAAGAAGACTCCTTTCGGTTGCCTGTCCGAGATCTTTTCCTATAGACTCGGGCTACAAGAACTGTCATATCATCTGAAGTTCTTTCGCCTGAGTACTGCAAAGCGCGGTTAAGAATCACGCGGGCTATTTCATCCGGACGCTCCGTGGTGATAGTTGCAATCAGCCTTACTATCCAGTCGTCGGGGGCTTGTACAGGAGCCCCCGAACCGCTGAGGTTTGCTGCAGCATCCATGACCCCGTCGCTGACCATAACTATGAGATCCCCGTCGCCTAGTTTCTGTCTTGTTTTTTGGATTTCTATCGCGTCAAATATCCCTGCAGGAAGAGAAGGGGATTCAATGACCTTCACCTGTCTTCCTCTTTTGATGAAGCTTGGGGGTGAGCCTGCCTTTATAAACTGAACTTCACCTGTGACCATATCCATTGTGGCCACATCCAAAGTAGCAAAGGACTCTCCGGGGGATCTGAGAAGAAGAATGAGATTTGCCGTCTTTACCGCAAACTCATCATCAAAGCCTGCTTCGAGGAGTCTTTCCAGCATGCTCACTGCAGTGGAGCTTTCTATCGCAGCCCCTCTTCCTGTTCCCATACCGTCACTGACAATAAACACCCCTCGCCCGTCAGGAAGTTCCAGCATAGAATGGGCATCGCCTGAAATATCAGCCCCATACTTGGCTGAGACCGCTACCCCGCCTGCAATGCCGTATACTTTCGCCTGGGAAAACACTATCTCACATGTAGGCTGTCCCCCTCTACTCCCACATCTTGCCTTGGACACCTCAAGGTCACGACCAAGGAGCCGGGAAACCAAAGGCCCTATCGCGTTTCTACACTCCCGTTCCCCGCAACATGCTGCCTTCTTAACAGTAACATCGAGTCTTCCTCTCCGACGAGCCACAACACTGACTTCTGTAATCCCAAGCCCGAGACGGGACAGCTCACGCATGATCCTCTGTTCTGAACTGGTCTCCAATTCAACACACGCCCAAACATCTTCGCCCAGGCCGTCCAGGATCTCGGCGATCCCCTGTAACTGCCCGGAAAACATGTGCCGTCCTTCAGAAAGCCGCCTGGCGTATGCCAGATTCTGCCTATAAGAGCCTGTAGACCCATTTACAGCCGCGACAAGCCCTGGGACGTTAAGACATTTCCAGTTAAGCTGGCCTTTGACTTCTCCGACTTCAACTACGCCTTTTAACTCAGCGAGAGCTGCAAGATTGAGGACATCCCGGAAAGTCCTATGAAAAGCGTCGCCCCAGCAAAACAGGTAAGCCCTGCACTGACTGCACGCTGACGAAGAGATTTCATGCAGCATATGAGCAACGTCCGCTCGTTCAGCCAACTCAGGATCATACGGGACTTGCTTCAACATGGACGAAAGCTCACCAAATACTTTTGAAAAGTCTACAAGTCTCTGGGATAAGAGTTCCTGGACTCTCCTGGCATGCGCCTCGCCGCCTCCCCCGGGCTTCCTATGGAGGTTCGGCAGCAATCTTGCGACGCATTGCAAACCCCTTCGAGGAACGAGAAGAAACAACAATCCGGATATGCCTAACTCAGCAGCAAAGAGCATCACATCTCCCTTGCCCGACACTTGGAAGACAAGGAGTCCTGCCCCTGCCGCAAACCCGATTGCAGACGCGAATTTACCATAACTGCGCATGCTGCCGGCCAGAAACCCGCCAAGAGCATATGCTCCTACAATAGGCGCCAACCCCTGGCCTGATACGGCACAGGCCAGGCCGGTTAAGGCACCTGCTGCAGCGCCAAAAGGCGCGCCTCCTGAATACGCTACGGCGGTTGTGGCAACGCCTGCCACTACTGCACCTAAAGACACCCCTTTGGGGTCTATCGCTGCAAGCCCCATGGTTATCCCTGCACACAGCAACCCAAACGAAGCTGCTTGTTCAGGTCCCAGAACCCCCCACTCCGGCAATGCGGAGAATCCTCGACCTATACCGCCCCAGCTGAAAATCGCGGCAACAAGCCCGCCTATGACTGCTTCCATAATTATTACGACTATGAACTGCTCGGACACGCCAAGAACCGCTTTGAGAGATTGGGGCACGAGAAAGCCGAATATCATTATGCTTATAGGCAGTAAAAAGGGTCTGCTTTCCAGATGACGGGAAAGAACCCGCGCTGAGATTACGACGAAAACGAGAGGAATAACTGACCATATCGCATCCGGTCCCAGAGTCAATCCTGTCATTCCGAGGAGGACGCCAAACGCTGTCAGGGGCGCGAAAGGACCCCGACAAGCCGCCACTACTCCGAGGTACGCTATGCCGAAAGGAGCACAGGTGCCAAAGAGCTTTGCCCTGCCTAGGAGAACTGCGGTCAACCCGCAAAGCACCGCTCCCGGTGAAAGCGCATGCATCCAGAAATCCCGGACCCGGTTGCCTCCATGTCCACCGGCACGCCCATCGCCGACTCCTCCGGAAGATGCCCGAAACCTTTTGTCCCGGCCAAGATAAACAGTGCGTCCGGAACCACGGGAGGTTACACGCGTGGCCTTCGTATCCATCGTCGGTTCCCCCTTTGTTTGCCAGAATAGGTTGTCCTATCGTTGACTGACTGTTGCGATACTACCATAGACGTGTGGGGAGAACCTGACGGAAATTGTACGTGTCGCAAGGGAATCTTGCGACACGCGGCTTGTGAAATCTCCAAAAGTCAGCCTCCTCTTCCAAAGAGCGGCGGAGATGTTATCAACATCTAATTAGATCTTAGTGCCCGGTCAAGATAGGAATTGCCCACTCTATCCGGAAGGCTGACATAGAAGGTAACTCCTGCAAGAAGCAGTATGACGACTTAGCAAAACAATAGAGGATTATGACACATGCGCAAGGCATTTGACTATTCTCGCGACATAGTTCTCGACACGCTTCAGTGAAAACTCAGAAAACCGGTGTTTTCGGATGGATGGTTATCCCCAAACATGGACGAGTTTGCTTACTCATATCTCAAAGCTTCAATAGGATCGAGATTTGCAGCTTTATATGCAGGATAAACTCCAAATACGACTCCTGCGAAAGACGCTGAGATAACTGCGACAGCAATGGAGAATAAAGACACATAGGTAGGCCATTTGGCTATTTTCGCAATCAGAGTAGCCCCTGCCCACCCAAAGACGATTCCTATAGCGCCTCCGACTAAGCAAAGGGATATTGCTTCAAATAGGAACTGTCTGAGAATATCACCCTTCTTGGCGCCGACCGCTTTTCTTATCCCTACCTCGCGAGTGCGTTCAGTAACCGACACAAGCATTATGTTCATAACGCCTATTCCGCCCACAAGCAAGGATATTCCGCCTATGCCCCCAAGAATCACTGTAAATATCCGTGTTATGGTCTCTGTGGTCTCTAGGATAGAAGCGCTGCTTAAAACATTGAAGGAAGCGTCCTTCCCATGACGCTGGGCCAGAACCGCCTGAATTTGGTCCATAGCCTCTCTTACCTGTTTGACATCGCGAGCTTCACAAGATATGAAAGCCACATCATTACTGCCTGTCATACGCTTTGAGTGAGTTATCGGGATATACACAGACATATCTTGGGGATTCTCCCCAAAAATCGTTCCGCCTTGTTCCTTCATAACTCCGATTACAACGAAATTCTGCCCGTTTACCTTTACCTTAGCGCCTATGGCGCTTTCTTCTTCACCGAAGAGTTTGTTCGCCAAACCTCCGCCGATAATCGTCACCTGACGCTGCGCTTTAATATCAAGCTCCGAAAGGAATCTACCTTCCCTCAGGCTTGCCTCGTGCGTCGAAGAAAGTCCTTCATCTGTAAAGGTGGCACTTACGTTGTACCGGTCTTTACCGTGTTTTACGGTTACCATTCCCGTCCGCGACACGCTGACAGTGGACAAAGCAGGGCACCCCTTGCGTATGGCTTGGGCGTCTTCGTAGGTCAATGATTTCACACGTCCTCCGGACATGGCTTCTCTTGCGTAATCCGGCTGCACAAAAATGAGGTTCGAGCCCAGTCCCGCCAATTCCACAGTGACCAGTTGTCTCCCGCCTTCTCCTATGGACATCATAGATATCACTGACGCAATCCCGATAATTATTCCCAGAAGGGTAAGGGCTGACCGCAATTTATTCATCTTTAAACTGGATAGTGCAAGCTTCATGCATTCATAGAAGCTCATATGCCCTCCCCCTTCCCCTCTTCAGAGCCGGTCATTTTACCTGCGTCAGCTCCCTTTCCTTCTCTGACAATCAGTCCGTCTTTTATTTCAATAAACCGCTCGGTTTTAGCTGCTATTTCCGGGTTATGAGTGACGACTACTACAGTTATCCCTTGTTCATGAAGCTCCTTTAATATCCCTATAATCTCAAGACCGGATTTAGTGTCGAGGTTGCCTGTAGGTTCATCCGCCAGTATTATTGAAGGCTCAGTCACCAGGGCCCTTGCGATTGCCACCCTCTGCGCCTGACCGCCTGAAAGCTCATTCGGCCTATGATTTGCGCGTTCACCAAGTCCGACAGTCTCAAGAGCTGACAAGGCCCGCTCTCTGCGGACAGCAGGTTGAACCCCGGAGTACACCAGAGGAAGTTCAACATTTTCTAAGGCTGTGACTCGAGGCAAGAGATTGAACGTTTGAAACACAAACCCGATTTTCTTGTTACGAACCCCAGCAAGTTCGTCATCGGACAGTTCATTTACCAGTCTCCCGTCTAGAAAGTAATTGCCACGTGTAGGCCTGTCAAGACACCCGAGAATATTCATAAGCGTGGACTTTCCGGAACCCGAAGGGCCTATGACAGATACGGATTCACCGGAACCTATATTAAGGGATACGCCTCTTAGCGCTGCCACCTGAACTATGCCGGTGTCATAGATCTTTTCGACGTCCTCTACAACGATCACTTACTGTCACCTTACTTCCCCTCGTTAAACTTCACCTGCTTACCGTCCTTAAGCTGCCTAAGAGCGTTATAGTCTCCAATTACCACCCTGTCTCCTTCTTTGATCCCTTCTAGGATCTCCACATCTATCGCGCCTGCAAATCCTGTGACTACCCGGGTAATACACACCTTTGAATCAGGTTCCGAGACTACAAAAACCGCTTCCATACCGTCTTGCTCGACAATGGCTTGCACAGGCACAACTAAAGCATTCTCCTTGGAATATGTAATAATCTCCACATCCGCGCTCATCCCGGAACGGAGTTCATCTACCGGATCATCAATCTCTATTGTGACGGGAAACCCACGCGTCAAACTGTCATAGACTGCTTGAGGAGCAATTTCGGAAACCACCCCGAAAAACTCCTTATCCCAAATAGCATCTGTTGAGAATACTGCCTGCTGTCCCACTTTCACTCTGGCGATATCAGTCTCGTCCACTCTGGCCTTCACCCGCATGTTTCCTGTCTTAGCAATACTGAGAATAGGCATCCCCTCTGTAACTACAGCGCCTTTCGTCACCGGAACACTTGTGACTGTTCCATTTTCAGGCGAAGTCACAGTAGTCATGGCAAGAGCGGTCTCCGCCAATCGAAGGCCTGCATTTGCCTGAGCAAGACGAGCCAGTATAGCTTCCCTGCTCTTTTCCTTCGAAGCTTCTTGTTCCTTGGCAAGAGCCAAGGCTATCTCCGCCTCGCTTACCTGGGCCTCAGCAAGCTCCACCTGCTCCTTCCCAGGCGACTCACAAACCGCCTCATACTGCTTCTTTGCCGCCTCATACTGGGCTTTTGCACTTTTGACCCTTCCCCTTGCGTCTTCCACAGCGGATCTTGACACAGCCCCTTCCTCGTACAGGGCTTCCATTGCTTCAAGCTGGCGCATCCCATCTTTCACCGCGATTTCCGCTTGAGCGACCTGGGCTTCAGCCTGGGCAATTTGGGCTTCAGACGGGCCTTTCAAGAGATCCTGAAGCCTCACCCTTGCAGCCTGAAGCTGAGTTTCAGCCTGCCGAACAGCAAAAGTCTTGCCTGATTTACAAGATGCCTGTGACTCAAACTGCATAAGGTCTGCTTCTGTAGCTGCTACTTGAGCCTTAGCTTGCTGTAACTGCGCTTCCAGATCCGGCTTCTCAAGCCTTGCGAGGATCCGGCCTGTCTTCACAGAGTCTCCTTCTTTGACAAAGACCTCAGACACTTTTCCCGTAACCCCGGCCCTGACTTCAATTGTCCGAGAAGGCTCAATTATCCCTTGAGCAGATACAGTGACACTGAAAGGCTGAGGCGTGACTTTGACAGTGTCCACTGTGATAACGTTTTTGTCCCCGCCCAATCTCTTTCCTGCAACAATAGTCGCTATACATATGAGAACAAGCCCGATTATTGCTATAGTAACCTTTCGTCCTGACAATTCCGGTGACCCCTTTCGCCTGCAGTATCCTGTTCAACTCACTTTAATGCTTTTCGCAGGCCTTGTCCTATTCCACCTACGTGAAGTCTATCTTTTTTTATTTCGCTTACTCATCCTGTAAGTCCTTCAAAATAAGCCTTGAATCAGAGTCTTTCTTCCTATCAATTCTATGTTCCGTGGATAAACGGCAGCCTTGAACCAATCAACTCCGGCCTTAAGTTAAGATATTCATCAAAGGAAAAACCCAACTCGCGGGGAATATATGGAGTAATCTCCGTAACCGTAGAACTGAAACAGCAGAAAAGGAGTTGACTATCGGCATGTCTCATTCTGATTCACGACGCGAACGAGGTCTCCTCGCCCGTGCGGTAGGCGTGCTTGCAGACCCCGGGCCCACCTTTGAAGACATAGCCAGAAGCCCGGATTTTGTTATACCTATTGTATTTATTGTCCTTGCAGGAGTGCTGGGTTTAGTGCCTGTCGTTCATACTCTTGAGACCATGCCGGAGCTATTCCCCTCCGGCGTGCCAATGCCATCTAAGTCAGTCACAATAGGAATTACTCTGATTACCTCTATCGTCTCACAACTTATTTGGTGGCCGCTGCGTGCATTGATCTTCCTGGGAATAGGAGCATTTCTCGGCTCAAAAGTAGATTTCAGAAAAAGCCTGGCTGTATCAGGGTATTTGAATGTGACTTTAGTAATATCCGGGATAATAACTGCCATAGTCATCGCAGTTACCGGACACGCTGTCGTCCTCGGACTTGGAATGACTCTTTCGCCTGAGCAGCTAACTACCCCGTGGGGAGTTGTTTTGTCCAATGTGAACGTATTCAGCCTTATGTATGTTGCCTTAAGTTCCGTAGCCCTTTCAAAGCTATGGAACGTAAAAACATCTAAAGCAGCTTTAATTACAATAATAATGTGGATTCTTGTAATAGCTGTATCAGCCGGAAGCGTGCATTTAGGCTCGAAAATGACGGGGTTGCAAGTAAATGTCGGTGTCCCGACCAATTAAAGCAAACTTCGTTTAAAGCCGACCACAAATCCACTGACAACTGAAATATCTATAGCGCCGGCGAGCATGACCGCTCAAAGTTGGCTAAGCTGATTCAGCCGACAACCAGAGGAACAAACTGAAACCTTCTGACGTCAACCAGTCCCCGATTTGTTATACGAAGTTCAGGGATAACAGGCAGAGAAAGAAGGGCCATCGTCATAAACGGGGACGCCAATCGGCATCCTAAGGCCTTCCATGCCTGGGCCAGCCTTTCCACATCCCGTTGAACCTCTTCCACCGGTTTATCTGACATAAGCCCTGCAATAGGCAGGGGAAGGACAGCCAGCGCCTTGCCGTCCTTTACGACAACCATCCCGCCACCTTCCTCGGCTAAGGTATTGGCCGCAAGAACCATATCTCCGTCATCCATACCGACAACAAGCAGGTTATGGCTGTCATGGGCAACTGTTGAAGCGACTGCCCCGCACTCCAGCCCAAACCCTTTGACAAACCCGAGAGCCATGGTTCCTGTAGCCTTATGCCTTTCTATTACAGCGACCTTCGCCAAATCCTGTTTGCGTGACGCGTGGATTTCTCCGTCCCTGTCGCAAGGCAGTTCTGTCTCGATATGCTTTGTTACAGCCTGACCGTCTGCAACCTCAATAGCCCTGACACGTGCACTTTTACCGGGAAGGCCGGCCTTCACGCGAAAATCATCACGCACGAGAGGTCGGGCCAGATGAACGGATCCGGTGGCATACTCAGGATAATCCGGCACCGGGCACTCCACAAGCATGCGTCCTTTTTCCGCGACGATTCTACCATCTGCCATGACCTTCTCCGGACGTGGACAAGCCAGATCCCTGATGAATAGGATATCAGCAAACTTGCCAGGGGTAATGCTTCCAAGATCATGACTCATCCTAAAGCACTCTGCAGCGTTAATGGTTGCCATCTGGATGGCTACAACAGGCGGAGTCCCTTCTTCAATTGCCCGTCTCACTACATGGTTCACGTGGCCGAAAGTCAGTAAAGTATCAGGATGAACATCGTCTGTTACAAGGACTATGCGCCTTGGATCAATGTTTGTCTCAGTATAGCTTTTGACAGTGGCCTTGATATCACGCCACCCGGACCCTTCCCTGAGTTTCGCGTACATCCCGAGGCGCAGTTTAGCCAAGCTTTCCTGCCAAGTGACAGACTCATGATCGGAAATAATACCTGAAGACGCATAAGCGGAAAGGTTAGGGCCCAGATCAGGAGAGGCATAATGCCCGGTCACGACCTTGCCTGCTTTCAAAGTCTCCGCGATTTTCCTATGAACATCCGGATCTCCTGCCAGGACACCGGGGAAATTCATCATCTCTCCGAGGCCTACTATCTCATCCCACGCCATCGCTTCCATAATGTCATCCGGCGTAATCTCCGCCCCTGCATCCTCGAACCCCGGAGCTGCAGGGACACATGACGGCATTGTGGCGTAGACCTTAAGAGGGAGATTCCTGCCTTCTTCTATCATCAATCGTATCCCATCCATACCGAGGACATTGGCAATCTCGTGGGGATCCATAAAAACAGCGGTGGTCCCGCATGGGAGCACTGCCTTGGCAAACTGGCTGACTGTGACCATACTGCTTTCTATATGAAGATGCCCGTCAAGAAACCCCGGAACCAGATAGAAGCCTTCTGCGCAAATGACTTTCGTATCCTCGCCTATGCACTTGGAAGCGTCTCCGAGAAGAGCGATTCGCCCGAAGCGCACAGCAACATCCAAACCATCGAGGATTTCTCCGGTTAAGACATTCACCACTCGCCCTGAACGAATGACAACATCAGCAGGCGCTCTGCCTGTGGCGGTAGCCACGAGCTCCGGGCCTACTTCGTATAGGGGTCGTCTTATTACCTGTCGTGACATAAGCTTTCCTCCTCCCATGTGCCTCCTACCCCAATTGCACCCTTTGGTATCCATTCGGCAAACCGTTCTAAAGTCCTCCAGGAAGAACGCTTCAGAACACTTTGCGAATTGCGGAAAGCTCTGTCAAAACCCGTTCAGAAAGGCCTTTCCCGAACGCTATGGGACAACCAGATTTTGAGGACGCCCTTCAATGAATCTGTGAATATTCTCGCAAGTAGTATCGAGGATACGCAAAGTGGCTTCGCGGCTGTTAAAGGCGTTATGGGGGGTTATTACAACATCTTCTCTACGCAACAGAATTTGGTTTTGCACAAATGCCTTAAGGACGTCTTTTGAATAATCCTTTTTTAAGACGTATCCCTCTTCAAGCATGAGTTCTTCTCCTTCCAGGACATCAAGGCCTGCGCCTCTCAGGATGCCATTGTCCAACGCCCATACCAAAGCTTCAGTATCAACCAGTCCGCCTCTGGCGGTATTTATCAAAACCGCGCCTCTTTTGACTTTCTTTAAGCTGTCCTTGCTTATCAAATGATGCGTGTTCTTATTGTACGGCACATGAAGAGATATTACATCTGACGCCCCAAGGAGCTCTTCGAATGGGACATAACGGTAACCTAAGACTTCTGCCAGAAAAACCTCTTTCTTGGTATCATAGGCGAGAACCTCCATACCGAATCCTTTCGCTATTCTGATCACGTGCAAGCCAATTTTGCCGCATCCGATAACCCCGAGAGTCTTGCGTTTCAGGTCGAATCCCTGCAATTCCTCGAGAGAAAAATCCTGACGGATAGTCCTGCAATAAGCCTTGTGGACATTACGCGAAAGGGCCAGTATCAGGGCAAATGTATGCTCCGCTACGGTGTTTTCGCCATAGAAAGGCACATTCGATACGGAAATCTTATGCTTTTTGCAATAATCAATGTCTATGTGATCAAAACCCGTAGACCTTGTCGCTATTACCTTCAAGTCAGGAAATTTTTTGAGAATATCGGAAGTAAGACGCGAATATATAAACACGCATATACCCCATGAATCCAGGAGCTCGGTAAGATCTGTCTCTTGCACGGTCTCAGGGGAAAATACAGGTTCAACATCGCGAAGGCGCGTGCGATACCTATCCTTTTCCCATTTCTCCACCTCAAAAAAAGCAACTTTCATAGCCCTAGTTTGCCACAGGCCTCTTGCGCTCATTCGTAAGGAATGTCATAATGGAGACATAAAAACTACATAGAGGATGTCCGCTAGGGGTGCTGCACATCTTTGTGCGGCTGAGAAGGCCTGAGATAAGCCTACCCTTCGAACCTGAATCAAGGTAATGCACTGGGTAATGCCAGCGTAGGGAAGCGGGTGCAGTTTGGTTTAAAGTGAGGTCAAGAATCAGGCTGGAAAGGCCGCGGACAAAGTGAAGTTCCGCGGCCTTTAGTGTTAGTAGCCTCTAAGTCGCGGAGTATATTAGGACACATATACCACAAAAACTGCCCGGGAGTAACCCCGGGCAACTTCGGAGGGGTTAATGATGACGGATTTATCATGGTTAAGGACTATCGGAGATGTCCTCTTGAAGACGGAAAACGTTTTAATAATCCTAGCTATAGGTGTATTAATATATCTTCTATGGCTTACCAATCCTTCAAGGACAAAATCAACTACAAGCGTAAGACCTGCCTATAGGCTAACTGAAATCGGCGTAACTGTGGCCCTTTCTATGATATTGAGTATGATCAGCATCTACAGAATGCCGCAAGGGGGATCCATATCCCTGGAAATGTTGCCCATTTTCTATGTCGCGCTCCGTAGCGGCGGGGGCGTAGGCATAATGACAGGCCTTACGTTTGGGCTTCTGAAGCTGCTCTTGGGTCCTTTTGTCGTTCACCCGCTTCAGCTGATCCTTGACTACCCCTTGGCCTTCGCTTTCCTTGGATTAGCAGGTTTCTTCCGAAGATACCAGGTGTTAGGCATCATCCTGGGCGGACTGGGCAGGTTTGCCATGCATGTAATATCCGGAGCGGTATTCTTCGCAACTTATGCCCCTGAAGGTACTAACGTATGGGTCTACTCAGCGACATATAATGCGTCTTATATGGTGCCTGAGCTTATTATCTCCATTGTCGTCATGCTTATCCTTGGTTTAGGACCAAGAACCCGCACATCGAGCCGCAGAGGATAAAGACAGTCGGAGATGTTGAGTCCCTCCTATGGCAAATGGTCATAGTGTATCAGTATGAAGCATAAGCACTACTGCAAGAAGGAATACTTATACTGATCTTGATAAGTCCGGCTTAGACAGGAGGGCATCAAACAATGGAAAGCGTGAGAGAGTCAGTGGATACTGAGATGGTTGAAGTTGCGCCTGACGTATCCATCCAGGAAAAACCCAAGAAGAAAAGAAATCGTCATGTATTCACAGAGTATGAAGATGAGCTTCTCATGAAGGTCCTGGACAGAAAACCGGGGGAAAGGAAGCAAGAAATCCAAAGGCTTGCAGAACTTTTTCAAGTCCCGTACCTTACTCTGAGACATAGATTCTACACTGTCATCAAGCAGCGTGCTGAATCAGAAGGATATAATACTTTAACAGAAGAAGTCCATAAGCCTATTGAGAAAGTAACGATTGAATCGCATGAGACCCGGAGTCTTGTCGAAAGTATTCTTCCGCAGACTATACCGGATGCTAAACCAAGTATGGAACGGGATCCCATGGACGAACTTCTGAGTCTGCCTCAGAGAGTTGAGCGTATAGAAAAACGCTTGTATGGCATGCTTGATCTTAAAGGGTTTGTCGATCGGCTGATAGATATTCAACGGCAACTGGAACGCGAGCAACAACTCCTTGAGGAATTAGCCCAAAAAGAGCGGGAAATTGAACGCATGAAGAATGATATGCAAAAGAAAACAGAACGGATGAAGGCTCGCGAAGAAGAACTGGATGACCTTTACAGACAGTTGGAAGTCACGCTTCATCAATTTATGAACCTTTCGTCCATAGATAAACTGAAGGTGCTCGGGGATTTTACTATCAAGATTGAAACCGTTATCGACAGGTTCGGAAACGTTATCAGAAGACGGCCGATTGTTGTGCCGTGATTTCCATCATGTTTCATATGCCTTTTCCGCTTAGACTCGCATTGCTGATACGTATGCCTTGCCCTGTGCGTATCAGCAATGCTGTCTTAAGATACGTCTGTCCGGCCAGAATATTGTCACGTGTGTGACGGTTCCCGGCAACCGGAAGAAGTCATGATATGATGATATGAGAGATAGGTTATGGCTGAAGACCTGCGTCCCACTCCTACATAGAGACAGCCTTCCTAATCCCAAGAAGGTATATATAAGCCTCTTTTACAGGTCTCTTATAGATAGTTTCCAAAGCTTCCTTGTATACGGAGATCTGACCTGCGTACCTAAGGGCAATAGCTTCGGGATCATCCCATAGCCTTCCGCCTGTCTTAAAGTCAATTAGCACGAATCCATCACGCTCATCAATAACGCAATCGATAATACCCTGCACTAAAATACGTTCGTCTTCAGAAACCGCCGGAACAAGTTCGGAAAGCTCAGGGTAAATTCGTGAAGTCGGAATTCCGAGAGAAAAAGGAACCTCTCGCATAACCCTATCCGGGTATGCCTTTATACGAATACCCAGGGGGCTGTTAAACAAATCGCAAATGGACGGAATGTCAACTGCAAGCGCCAACTCATGGGTAAGCAGCTCAGCGTCAATCATTTGCTCAATACTTTCACGAATACCCGGGACATCTAACTGCCCTTTCAGATCCAGGTGTTGAATGACAAGGTGAGTCGCTTCCCCACGTTCAAGAGGAGTAATATCAACCGATTGGAGAAACCCGGGGCGCTGTGTGAGCCCGCCTGGCAAAAGCCTTGCTATTATCGTATCTTCACGCCTGAATTCGGCGTCTTCTATGCTTGAGTCGAATCTTCGCTTTATCTCGGGCCAAGCTACTTTAGCCGCCCTCTCTGTCAGCAGGCTGTACGGATATCTCCAGCACGCATGTTTTTCGATTTCCTGCCACAGCCCGGGCTCAACTTGCCTGCCAAGGGGATTGGCCTGCGCAACGAGGTTCCAATCAATGTCAGAGCCTTTGATCCGGGAATCGGTAAGCTCCTCATACCCTGAGCATGCCTGAGAAACAGAAAACACCTTCACACTAAACCCGGCAGGATCATTAAAAACCTCAGAATCAGCAGGAAATGCGTTACAAGTTGCAGACTCACGAATACAAACCCCGTCTTTGTGACGAACAAGAGAGGCGCCGACCCAATCCAAGAACCCCTTGGCTGAGTACAAAACCTCTTCAGGCAAACCCCACCCGGTTTCCGAAAGGTTGTTACACCACTTGGAAGCCTGTTTCTCTAAGTTTTTCGATGAGCCCACCATGACCAATCTCTCTCTTGCCCGGGTCATAGCCACGTAAAGAATGCGCATCTCTTCGGAGAAAGCCTCCCTGCGCTTTGCTTCTTTTACGGCATGATGCGCAAGAGTAGGGTACTTTATCCGCCTTGCAGAGTCACAGTACATGGGACCCAGCCCGACTTCTGAATGGAGGAGAATATCAGCGTCAAGGTCTTTTAGGTTGAACTGCTTACCCATATCAGGGATGAAAACCACCGGAAATTCCAAACCCTTGCTCTTGTGCACACTCATAATCCTTACAACGTCTTCAGCTTCTCCTAAGGCTCGGGCTGTTCCCAGATCCCCTTCAGCCTCTCTTAATTCGTCGATAAACCGGAGAAACCTTACGAGGCCTTGACGAGAGAACCTGTCAAACTGTCTTGCCCGTTCATGAAAAGCTCGAAGATTCGCCAGACGCTGAATGCCTCCTGACATTCCGCCTACATAGTCAAGGTACTTAGTATCCCGGTATAACTGCCATACCAAAGCGGAAAGAGGGACCCTTCTGGCGACAGTCCGCCAAGACTCAAGTCTCTTCAGGAATCCTGCTGCCTTAGAAGCTAATTCCTCCGGACAAGAACCCGATGAGGATGAAGCAGTCTCCAAAGCATGATAAAAGTCTGTGTCTCTATTGCATAAGCGGATTTTAGCCAGTTCATCATGGGAGAATCCGCCTATCGGCGAGCGAAGCACCGCAGCCAGGGGAATATCCTGCATGGGATTGTCGATTATCTTCAAGAGCGACAGCATGGTTTCTACTTCCACCGCCTCGAAGTATCCTGTCCCAAGCTCGGCATAGGCAGGCACATCTGCCTGCCTGAACACTTCCAACACTGTGTTTGCCCTTCCCTTTGTGGCGCGCATGAGCACAACAATATCTCTGTATGATATCGGCCTGTACGCCTTACGCTCCTTATCCCACACTTGAAACTCCGGGCCCGGCCTCTCTTTTGTGCCACGCACCATTTCGGATATCCGCCGCGCCATGAGACGCGCCTCAACTTCCAAGATTTCGAGGTCTTCCAAGTCCTCTTCAGTTTCGGCCTCATCTCCGGCTTGCACATGGCTGTCATCTGACACATCAGGCGACCCGGCTGAATCACCCGGAGATTCCGCCTCTTCCGTAGCGCCTCTGTCAATAAGATAAACCTCTGTCGGGGGATTGTCACAATCTCCTCTGAAAAGTCCTGTGTCAGGAGGAGGATAATACGCTCCCGCCACCAATTCGGCGTCAATGTCATAGTCAATTTCGCCTACGCCTTGTGAGAACACCTGACGAAAAATGAAATTCACTGAGTCAACTATCCCTTGTCTGCTGCGGAAATTCCTGGACAAATCAATACGCTTATTCTCGCTGTCTGTGTCCGCTTTTGGAAACTCTTTGTATTTGTCCATAAAGAGCCTTGGCTCAGCAAGGCGGAACCTATATATGCTCTGCTTCACATCGCCTACCATGAAACTATTGCGGGAGGATGAGACAAAACGTAGAATCTCGTTCTGGACCGGGTTTATGTCTTGGTACTCATCAACTAAAACTTCACGGTACCTATTAGAAAGCTCCTTTGCCACATCGGATTTCACCCACATGCCTCCGACGTCATCCCACTCCCTGAGGACTTTAAGGCACAGATGTTCCATATCCCCGAAATCCACGAGATTCTTTTCGCGCTTCGCGGCGGTATATGCTTTCCCAAAGTCCTTCGCCACAGCGACAAATGTCTTCATACAGGATGACGTGCCTCTGATATCATCAACCAGCTCCTCAGGGGATCTGGAAAAACACTCATCCCTCACATTTCTCAAATCCTTCTTCGCTTCATTCCGGAGTCCCTGTACCCTCTTCTTCAAGGCGTCATCACAAGCGCCTCGCTTTACGCTTGGGAGACTCCGAAATTCCAGTGCATTCAGAAGGGATCGGGTTCTTTCCCAATCCTTGTCCTTACATGCCTCGAGTATTCTTCCGCAAGCCTCAAACTCCTCGAGGAGCAATTCCCCATAAGTGTCAGGGCCTCCTTGCATGCCGGCAATCTCAAGAGCCTGACCAAGATTTCTGTATGCCATAGACACTTTACGGCTTATCCCTTGAAGCGCAAGGGATGTCCAAGGCAGATCGTTAATATGGGCGTCTGCGCCAATAGAGAACATAGAAACCAGACGGATGAACCACATATCCGGGTCAGGCCTGCTACGCGAAAAATCATAGACGCGAAGAACCAAGTCCTTCAGGTTTTCGTCCCCGCGCCCTCCCCCGTACTTATCCACAAGGTCGGTGAAGGTTTCTTCGAAGGCGGGATCATCGTAATAACGTTCAAATAAATCATCTATAACTTCCAGTTGAAGCAACCGGCTTTCTACATCGTCCATCCCTCGAAACGCAGGATCAATATCAAGTCTGTAAAAATACTGCCTGATGATTTTATGGCAGAATGAATGAAGCGTAGATATGTCCGCTTTGTTGACAAGAGCCAACTGTCTGGCAAGCCTTGCGCTTGTCGGTGTATGATCCAGTTCCTCTTCGAGGGCTTTGGCTATTCTGTCTCTCATCTCAGCTGCTGCTGCATCAGTAAAAGTAACAATGAGCAACCTGTCTATATCCATAGGATCCGTAGGATGGGTAATGAGGGATATCACCCGCCTAACCAGGACTGCAGTTTTCCCTGCGCCTGCTGCAGCTGAGACCAAGAGATTCCTGCTCCTTGTAGTTATCGCTTCCCACTGCTCGTCAGTCCACGGGGCTTCCCGGGGAATAACAGAAGATTTCATCTGATCTGTCATGTCATGCCTCATCCCCTTTCTCCTTGGAAGCGCAAGTTCTGCCTTCGATTATTTCCCAAAACTCGTCATCCTTAAAGCCTCTGACAGAACGGTATTCGTTGCCGGGGATTAAGACATCAAACCCACATACAGGCTTATACTCACAATACTTGCACGCTCTTTTCGTTCCTTGCCTGTATGGCCTTATCCCTATCTCACCGCTTTGAATCGCTTCTCCGAGCTCCTTGATCTTGTCCTTCAGGAATTCGCATAGAACCTCATATTTCTCTCTTTCAACAACACAAACGCCTGACGACTTGCTGACCTTCCCCGTCTTCGTCACGCCTGCAGCTACCAAGTCAGATGTACCCCCGTCTGTCACATCTGAATCCATCAGCTTTATTACATCCGCGTCACCTACAATGATCCCGTTCATCCTTAATTTTTTCATCCGCTGCTTTTCCAGTTTGTCGTCGTCAAGCGGTCCTTTAGCTGAAATAATCGGGTCAGTCATTGGGAAATACAAAGCGCCTGCAGGTCTGGCTTTTGCCTTAAGCAAGCGCTCTTGGCTTTCCATGGCAGCCAAAAGGTAGACAAGGAGTTGAAGAGCGAGTCCGTAATAAACCTCATGCAGCTTTAACTTACGAGTGCTGCTCTTGTAATCAATAACCCTTAAATAGCGGTCCTCTCCCGACTCTGCAACATCAACCCTGTCTATACGTCCTCTGATAGCTACCTCCCCACCGGTATCCAACTTAAGGGTGAGAGCAGGCAAATGCCCGGGTGCGCCAAAGATTATTTCATGACCTATCGGCCTGAATTCGCCGCGCCTTTCATGTTCAGCCAAGGCGCCTACTGAGTTTTGGAGGATTCTCTTTAGAACTCTTGTCATATAACGATATCTGGCAGATGAGAGAAGGATTTCATTCTGCAATTTAGGCGCTAACTCTTCTACTACCTCTTGGACAAGTGTAGCGATTTCGCAAGGTCCCATCTTCGCCAAGTTTCCGGAATCACCGAGACGAGCATACAGAAGCCTCATTGCTTCATGCATGAACATACCCATCCCCGGAGGTTCCAGCTTATAGAGCTCCCGCTCAGTAAGGCCTAGAATATCCCTGGCAAAGTGAGCGAAAGGGCATGACGCGAACCTCTCCAGCCTGGTTACACTGGTCAGAAAACGACCTTCGAAAAAGGAATCAATTATCGGCTTACTGAGCCTTTCGGCATCGTTAGTGAACCTCAAACTCCCAAAGACAAATCGGGCATCATTTCGACGATCAGGCTTGCTCACAAGCCATTCGTAAACATCCAGCCAGAATCTGTCTATGTCCTGTCCCAGGCGTTTCCTCCGGAAAACCCGGGCAAGAAGGGCGGAAGCCTTTCGCTCTGACGTAATTGCATCTAACGCATCTTCCACGGGCGAGGGGATGTCCGCCCCTTTGAATTCTTCTTTGAGGTCAGGAAAAAGCTCCTTGATCTGCCCTATGACTTGGGAAGGACGCTTGGCTTTTCCTTCCCCGTCTGCAAGGGGATAACTTATCATGAGAAAGTCCCATGCTCTGGTCAAAGCCACATAGACGTTGTATTGTTCGTGGAATTGGCAAACACGGCTGTCAGGCGCTAAGGTTAGATTGAACTCTCCCAAGCGCTGCCTGTCTCTATCCGTAAGAATAGTGTCCTCAGGCGTCAGTTTAGGGAAAGCATCATATGTAGCTCCTATCAGAAAAGCGCCCTTTAGCGGAGGATGTCTTGATCTGTCCACTGAGCCTACTATCACCTGGTCTAAAGCAGGCGGAATAAGCCCGAGAGTCAGATTCTCCAGCCCGGCTTCGATTATCTCCATAAACTCATCGCAAGTCGTCTCTTTGTCCCCTAACACCCGGACGACTTCATCAAGCAAGTCGATAACCGCATTCCATACTTGTTCATGTTCTCTGGCGCTTTCCGGATCCCCTGAATTAATACACTCTTTTCTCCATTTCTCCAATTGCTCGCAAACTTCAAGGCTTGCAAGGAGCTCAAAGAGGGCCTCAGCCATGTCCCGGACAGAGATTCCCCGTCCTTGCGCCTTATAGTAGAAAGACAATAAATCCTGGGTGGCTCTTCTTCTGATATCATCAATACTCTCACAAGTCGATTCTTCTTCCGGCATGGCTTCCCCGGGCTCATCAGGAAAACATGCCCTCTTGAACATCCAGGGATTTGCGTCAAGCCAAAGAGCGCCTTGAATCCCGTGGGCTAATACGTAGTTTTCCAAGATGTCGACTTCTTTGCGTAAAACCGGGACGAGGTCAGTTTTCAGGTACCGGAAAACAGGCTCCTTGCGCCATCCATAGGAAGCAACCTCAAGGGCTGATCTGATAAGCTCTATTAAGGGGTGGTGAGACACCGGGCGTCTCCTGTCAATAAAGCAGGGAATCCCGTAGTCTTTGAAAATAGGCGCAATCAGATCGTGATATTCGTCAAGGGCAGGGACTATGACTCCTATCTCACGGAAGCGCATGCCTTCTTCTCTTGCAAGCCTTACGATTTCCTGGGCTACAGCTTCCACCTCCGCCCTGGGATTCGCTGCAGCTACCAGCTTGAGGCCCTGCGGCGCCCCGGAGAAAGGCCGAAGGGGCCGGAAGGCCAGTTCCTTCTCAAGATGGCAAAGGGCAGGCGCCCGCTTCCGCGCGTCGTTGCCGTCAAGAATTAAAGGGGGTTCTATCTCTACGTCAAGCTCGCAGGCGAGTTTCGAAAGATAATCATACGTCTCCCAAGTCGGATGAAAAAGGTCTATCTCTCTGAGTGGCAAATCTGCTTCCCGGGGATCGAGCGAGAGGGCTATATTCACCTTTCCGGCAGCTATAAACAATGCGCCCAGCACAGAATACTCCTGAGGAGTAAACCCTGAAAACCCGTCTATCCAGATAGTCGCATCCCGCACCAAGCGGGACTTCTTTATTCTTGGTGCAGCGGAAGTCAAGTATTCGTCAGGATCAAGATATTGTTCGCCAAGATACTCCCGGTAAGCCCTGGTCAAGACTATAAGATCGTGCAGTTTGAGAGCAACGGGGGCGTCACCCATACCCTTTTCTTCTAATTCGCTTAAGGCCTTCTCTAAATCAAGAAGGCTGATATTATACATTCTGAGCTCCTTCAAAGTCGAAGACAGGCAAGACGCGAACCCGTATTGCTTCGAGGCCGGAGCAAAAAGTCTGAGGCTGTCCGCATTCTCCTGAACCAAGGACCTCAAAGCCATGATCTTGCCCAGCTCTTTTATGTGCTTGCGCCCGCCTCCCCCAAGCTCTGTAAGAATATTGGCCGCAAGTCTTGAAAAACTGAGCACCCTGAGACGTGCAAAACCCTGTAAATCAGGCATATTAATAAGCATATGCTCCATTTGGAATGTAGTCTGATCCGGGACAAGCAGCATTATAGGAGGCCCGCTTGGGTCCTCGATAAGGGCTTCTCTGATATTCTCAAGACAGGTTCGGGTTTTGCCTGTTCCCGCCCGCCCAAGTATAAATCTTACACTCATGGATTATTCCCCCGCTCTTTCGTAAAATGTTCCTCTTATTGATGAAAAATCCTCTTTTCCGAATACAGGCCGAGATTCCCCTTGACGTTGAAGAGAACTTAAGGCATTCTTTATCCGAAGGTCTGTTTGATAAGGGAGGGGCATTATGAATCCAGGTTTTAATCGCCGACACAAAGACTCAGGAATGTTTCATGTGACCTTGGACCCTGAAGGACCGGGCGTAATCAGGCTCCACCTGAGAAGGCCGAAGAGAAGCCTCCGGGACTTCTTTAGAAAACCTAAATCATCAATGTTATGGATAAACGGGACTCAGCTTCTCTTGCTTGAGGATTCCGCAGCTGATATAGTTCAGGCGCTTATTGAGACTGTTGAGGATAAAACACAGCCCGGGGAAGAGGTCTCTTACGAGACCTGGCTCATGATTAAAAGGGATATCGCCCATCGGGTCCATGGTCTCTATCCAAGAACACCTGTATCCCGGATTGAGGAGGATATCGACTATATCTACGGACTCATCGTGGAACTGTCCAAAGGAGCATGCCCACAGGATAAAGGCATAGAGGGAGAGGTTATCACTTGGCAGGAATGGCAGGCACCTGCCAGGATGGATCTTATGATATCGTCTATGAAGGGTTCAGGCTGCCAAAACGCGTGTGCGTGGTGTTATGCGTCGGATATGCCTGATATACCCGAGCTGGACACTGCTTCCTGGAAAAAAGCCCTTGATTTACTGTGGGAAGCCGGTATCCCCCACATAGACTTTACAGGAGGGGAACCTACAACCAGGCCGGACCTGGTTGAACTCGTGGGGTATGCCGAGCAATTTGTGACAGGACTTATCACTAACGGTAGAACCCTGGCCGGTCTTGCCAAAGACTTAAAAGGCGTAAGCTTGGATTATGTACAGATAAGCATAGAATCAGCCAATCCTGAAATTCACGACAGGATTGTAAGATCCAAAGGAGCATGGACGGAGACAGTCAGTGGGATTCGCGCTGCGCTGGACGCAGGGCTATATACATCCACCAATACAACCCTGACCCGGGAAAACGCAGACGACTTCCCTGAGCTCATTCGCTTTCTTCGAGGTTTGGGTGTACGCTATATCGGATGCAACAGTCTGATCAAGACCGGGCTCGGCGCAAACCACAAGCAAGCCTTGGAAGAAACTGAACTTGAAGCAGTCCTTAGAAAGGCCGTTCAGACCGCAAATGAACTTAACATTGAATTCAACTGGTTTACTCCTACGTGTTACCTTAAGTTTAATCCCCTTGACTTCGGTTTAGGACCAAAATCGTGTTCTGCGTGTATCACCAATATGGCGGTAAGGCCTGATGGGGTAGTGGTCCCGTGCCAGTCATGGCTGCATGATGAAGGGCTTGGCAATATACTTACCGTTCCGTGGGCACGAATCTTCAACCACCCATTAGCGCGCAGAATAAGAGAGCATGAATTCACGGATCAGAAATGCAAAGAATGCGAACACCTTGCCATATGCGGCGGCGCCTGCCAAATAGAACACGTCTTGCCTCCCGGAGGCGCAAGCGATACAGGAAGTGAAACAGACGCTGATAGGGTGGAGAAAAGGAGGACATTGTCATGAAGCAAAGGCTTCCGGGCATAAAAGGCATAACGGTCATAAAGGCATGTGTCTTCCTTGCCGTCATCTGCTGCGTCTTTGGAGTCCCTGTATTCGCGGATACCGGAACCTTCAAGATCAGGAACTATACAGTGGAAATAACCCCTCAGCCTGACGGCAGCTGGGTGGCTGACTACAGACAAGAGTGGGAAGTATTAAGCGGGACAGCGCCCTGGGTCACTGTAGGCCTGCCAAACGCAGACTATAAAATCACTTCGTGGAGCGGGGCAGCCACTAAGGTCAGGTCTGACAATCAAGGTGCGTGGAGCGGGGTTTTCGTCCAACTGGACCGTGATTACGGAAAAGGAGAGAGTTTTGATTTCGGATTTACCGTAACTCAACACAAAGTGGCATACCCTAAAGACGACTCGCATGTTGAATTCTCATTCACCCCGGGTTGGTACGATGACATCACAGTTGAGCGCATGGTCATTATCTTACAAAACCCCTGGTCCCAGGAGGATCTGAAATTCATATCACCTACCCCCTACGAAAAAACCGGTGACAGGGCAGTATGGGTGTCAAAGCTCGGGCCGGGTCAGCGTTTCAAGGTAAATTTCGCATTTTCGTCTGAAGTCTTTACTGAGCTTGAGCAAAGCCCAAAAGGGAGACCTGCGAATAATGGCGCACCTCCTATTGTGGGATTTTGTGTTCTTTTCATTGTCATCGTCATGTTTCTTGTGATTCTCAACGCTATCCTCAGAAGCCGTCGAAGGTATTACCGGGGCAGGCGTGGAATTTACTATGGAACTCCAAGACCCTTCGGCACCCCTGTCATAGTCAAGACAGGTTCAAATGAAGGGAAGCAACCCGGTAAAACGGGAGACGCTTCCGGCTCAGGGAATTCCAAGAAATCCGGAAGCGGTGGCGGCGGATTTGGCGGAAGGGCCGGCGGGTGTCATTGTGTGTCGTGCGCATGCGCCTGTGTATCCTGTGCTTGCGCTTGCGCGTGCGCAGGAGGAAGAGGCGCAGGTTGCACCCGGAAGTTCAGCCGGATTGATAAGAGCGTTAAAGAAGATGATGCGAAAAGAGCTGACATGGCATGGTCTTAAACATGACATGCAAAAATCGCTCAACTCATTCCACAGGTATTAAGGCGGACAGCGATACGTTCCGAAGACAAAGTACGGTAAAGACCGACTGCATAGGTTTGGCCTCTCCTGCCTGCCTGCGAGGCGTATGTATACTTTTGTTCCGGCTCCTCTGCCCGTTGCTTGTGATCGCCCTTATCGGGGTAACAGTCTCAGGTTGTCAGATTGAAAAAAAGGCTCCGCAGTCTAAAAGCAGGCTGCTGGACAGGCCTTATGATGAAAATGTAGAAGTTCCGTCAGGTGACCCTGATTTCCCACCCCTCGGCAATCACTGGGTAGTTGACCCGGACTATCTGGTAGGGGAGCCTGCCGTCCGGATGGCAGATGAAACACTCAACGACTTGAAATCCCAGCGTATCGCTGAGATAGCAATCGTTGTCCAAAAAGGCGTCAAACACCCGGTTGAATGGTCCACTCACTACGGTAGATGGATCAGGCTGGGTGAAGCGGAAGGATCCCACCGGAACAACGGTATTGTATTCTTGATAATACCTGACGCAGATCGCGAATCAGGAAGAGTTTGGTATAGTATCGGCAGAGGCTTGCCGAAGCTGACGTCATCTGATATGGGCCCTCTTCTTGAAGAGGCAGCCTCATACGCTAATGCTGACGATCTTGACGGAACAGTGATATCTATCGCAAGAAATATCCATGATATCGTCGGAAGGATATACGGGAGGCGGGAGAAATGAGAAAAGGTTGCCTATGGGGGGCAATAATAGGTATTGTAATCCTAGTTGTGGTTATTTCCGGATTCTACTGGATTATGGGGATACAGAGAAACCTGGTTCAGCGACAGCAAAGTGTGTTGGCGCAAGAAGGTCGTTATGGGGCTGCTCTTGAAACGTTGAGCGAGAAAATAAAGGGAATATGGGCAATTCAGCAAGATTTCCTTGAACACGAAAAGGACACCCTAACTGATGTGATAAGAGCAAGAGCGGAAGCTTTGGATCGCTCGGGCCGGGAATTCAGAGACGCAGTTGCTGAAGGAGATCCTGATAAGACTATCGAGGCGGCTACGAGATTCCAGGAAGCGGCTCGCGGACTTTCACTGTCCGCTAATGTTGTCGCTCTTCAAGAAGCCTATCCTCAGCTGTTTTCGCCTCCTATAGTACAACAGACCATGCGCAGCCTTGAAGAAGCGGTAAATGAGATTCGCACAGCACTGGATGATTGGCAAGTGTCTATCAGAGCTTACAATACCTATCGAGGGCAATGGCCACAAAGCTTCGTGGCAGGGCCTCTGGGCTTCCCTGAGTCTTACGATTACTATAAGGCTGAGAAAGCTAAATTGGATATGGATAAGCTGATGCCCGCCAAGTAGCGGAGCTCAAGACAGGATAGGCTTAAGCCTACCTACAAGAAATAAAGAAGGGAAAAGAAGGGGTGAGTTATGTTGACGAGTACCGTTATTGAACTCTCGGGACATATTATCGATTCGAGGACCCTTCCTAAGGTGCTAGACGCTATTATCGAACGAGGTGGCGACTTCGACATCGAAGAATTCAAAGTAGGTAGGAAAAATGAAGACCCTAGTTACGCCAGAATACTGATTAAAGCTGAAAGCCAGAAAGATCTTGACACGATACTGGATGAAACAAGGCCATTAGGCGCGGTCGAAATCCATCAGGATGAGATAACAACAGAACCTGCGCCGCAAGACGGAGTATTCCCTGACAACTTCTATTCCAGCACAAATCTGGACACGTTTGTGAAAATCCGTGGTTCGTGGATTCCTGTGGACAATATTGAAATGGACTGCGGAATTGTCGTAGACTTCTCCGTTACTCCTCCGACAGCTCGCTGTATGCCTATAGGCAACATTAGAAAAGGTGACAACGTAATTGTCGGAGGCAAAGGCATCAAGGTGGTTCCCTTGGAGAAGTCAAGAAAACGAGAGGTCTTCAGTTTCATGGGAAGCGCGGTCTCCAGCGAACGTCCTAAGATTCTGGCCTTGGCCAATATCGCGGAGACGATGAAAGACATCAGAGCCAGTGGCAAGAAAATCCTTGCAGTGGTAGGACCTGCGGTTATTCATACCGGCGCAGGCAAGCACCTGTCCTCCCTTATAGAAGCAGGCTATATAAACGTGTTATTCGGTGGAAATGCAGTAGCGACCCATGATGTAGAGTGGGCCTTGCTCGGGACATCTTTAGGCGTCTATTTGGAAACCGGGATTGCAGCTCCTCAAGGTCATATCCACCATATCAAAGCGATTAACGCTATCCGCAAGTATGGGAGCTTTGAAAAAGCCGTAGAAGCAGGCGTTCTTACCAAAGGAGTCATGTACTCGTGTGTAAAACACGGTGTAGATTATGTGCTGGCAGGGTCGATACGGGATGATGGCCCGATGCCGGGTGTTATTACCGATTCTGTTAAAGCTCAAGAAGCCATGCGTCGCAATTTGAAAGACGTCGAGTTGGCGCTGATGCTGTCTACAATGCTGCACTCTATCGCTACAGGCAACCTATTGCCGGGGCGCGTAAAAACAGTATGTGTTGACATTAACCCTGCTACTGTCACAAAGCTTGCAGACCGCGGAAGTCACCAGGCTGTGGGTATCGTCAGTGACGTTGAGCTGTTCTTAAAAGAACTGGCGCATCAACTTGTAGGGTAGTAACATAGAATCACAATCTGTCGCAACATGTTGAAAGCGCAGATAAACGGGGTGTTGGGAATTGGGAAGTATCACAGACGTGCCGGGAGTGCTTGTGGGACATGCTGAGGACAGAGAAGGGCTTACCGGCTGCACTGTCGTGATGGCTATGGACGGTGCAGTAGCCGGGGTGGATGTAAGGGGGTCAGCCCCGGGCACCAGAGAGACTGATCTTATGCGGCCTTGTAACTTGGTAGAGAAGGTCCATGCAATTATGTTGGCCGGCGGTAGCGCATATGGCTTGGATGCAGCGTGTGGCGCTATGAAGTTCCTGGAGGAGCGGGGCGTTGGATTCGAGACAGGCTTTGGTGTGGTTCCCATTGTCGGCGGGGCTGTTATTTTTGACCTTGACATTGGAAGCCCAAAAGCGCGTCCTGACCGCGAAATGGGGTACTTGGCATGCAAAAACGCGTCTTCTTGCCCACCGGCGGAAGGCAATGTCGGAGCGGGAATAGGCGCAACTGTAGGCAAGCTTCACGGCTTCCGGCACGCCATGAAAGGCGGGCTGGGGACTTGGTCTGTAACGCTGGGTACAGGCAATGATTCAAGCAGAAGGCAAGTCCCTGTTATTGTCGGTGCAATAGTAGTAGTCAACGCGCTGGGCAACATAGTAGACCCAAAATCAGGGGAAATAATTGCAGGCGCATATGACAGGGACGCCCGCAAGTTTCTGTCCAAGACATGTCAGACCGGCGATCATGACAGCAAGAAGCATGGAAGCAGTACAGGTAGTTTACGGGGCTTTGCAGGCAACACCACTATCGGAGTAATAGCTACAAACGCAGCCTTATCTAAAGAAGGCGCAAACAAAGTCGCTCAAATGGCACATGACGGCTTGGCCAGGGTGATACATCCCGTACACACAATGTACGACGGAGATACGATTTTTGCACTTTCAACAGGTAACGCGTCACTTACCGGAGAGCTTGCATCTGACATATCGGCTGTTGGAGAAGCTGCAACACGCACAATGGAAATTGCAGTCATACGAGGTATTAAGAACGCCTCCGGGCTGGGATCGATTCCTGACGCAAGCAGTGTTTGTTAGCCGCACATAGAAGGATTTTTCATTTATGCCGTGAATAATATAGTGGATATATCGGAGCATAGGATGAAACATAACTGGATGCAGACTCCGGATCCTCTTGAGACCGGAAATCTGCTCCATCACAGTTACTTGTCGGCTTTGCTCAGCAATTCATAACGTCCGGCACCCGGAAAGGGGCTGGAACGGAGGTGTCGTAAAATGAAACTTGATACGAGGCAGATAGTTATTTCGGGTTTACTGGTAGCCCTGGCATTGGTTCTTGGCATTACAGGGCTTGGATTCATCCCGATGCCCACTCCGGCAGGCGCCGCAACTCTCATGCATGTCCCCGTGGAACTCGCAGGTATTCTGGAAGGACCTGTCGTCGGATCATTCGTCGGACTTATTTTCGGCCTTTTCACTCTTAGGTTTCTGGCAGACCCACGAGTCGTTATCCCTGCACGCCTTCTCATTGGTATAGTATCATACCTGGTATACGCAGGATGTGGCAAGAAGCCATGGAGCATCCCGCTTGCCGCAATTGCCGGAAGCCTGACGAATACCGTGGGAACCCTGGGTCTGGCAGTCATGTTCGGGTATATGCCTCTCTCAGGCGCTGAAGGGGCAATTGGCATAGCTCTGCTCCAAGGGGCACCGGAAGCGATATTAGCTGCAGTTATAATTACACCTGTAGTCATTGCAGTAAAGCGGCTGGAAGCGCATAAGCCTGTTCGTGCCAACCGTTGTTATTAAGATAATCTGACAGGATTAAGCATGCGAATTATCCAATAGCAAAGCAACTCAGGCCGGGTTATCTTAATCCGGCCGTTTCGTCTTTTATGAGCCTCCCTCGGCGCTTCTTCGGACTTCAAGACACTATATGAGTCCCTACAATGTCTACCGAATTCAGCAACGCCTTGAATCTTGCTCTAATAGCATAACCTGAATCAAAGGGTTCTGATTCAGGACTATTAATTCCCGCCTCTGCCACTGGAAGAGCCTGAACTACGGCTTTGCATGACCCTATAGTAGTAGTACGTAATAACAGCCATTAGCGCTGACACTATAGGAGGGAAGTCTTCTGAGATTCTAATGTCAACTGACTTACCGTATATCCCCCCGCCAAGACGCCCGGTAATAGACCCATGGGATACTATAAGATTGCAGTCAAAGCCGAGATTTGCCCCTCCACATCTACCTGTGATACGATCCGTGCCTAGAATGTCGACATCGTTACCGATGACAGTACCGCCAAGTCGACCGAAGACACGATCAGGTTTGAACTTGATATCCACGGATTTGCCGATAACAACACCTCCGATACGTCCTGTAATAGCACCAAGACGCGAATCGACTTTAAGGTCAATGTCTGCGCCGAAGACATCTCCCCCAATTCGTCCGGTGATGCGCCCTCCCGTAGTTACGCATGAGACGGTGAACCCACCGATAGTCCCCCCGACTCTTCCCGAAATAGATGAGGTCATCGGCCTCCCCCTTTTCCAAAGGCTTTTTTCTTCCCCGGATGCGAAAGCCGGATTGTCTTCCCGCAGGTTAGGTGACAGGACTTCTCTCAGTCCATCGGCTTAGCAGACATGCCCGGAAGACTGTTATGGCTCCGAGGAGTATCCCCTGAGCCATAAGTATGTCTGAACTAACTATGCTTAAACGTTGCATATCACCTATGCTCCAGGCATGGATTTGAGATCTTTCTCCTCAAGCGTATTCATCTCCAGGCGGGACTTGATCTCCAGAAGGTCAGCCAAGGTAGTGTTTTCAGCAATGTGATCCACACTCATCTGAGCCTTGACCCACAATAGATTAAGAGGACATACTTGTTTGCGTTCACAATGGTATTCCGGCAAGACGCATGGTTTGATTGTAGGAGGCTCGCCTGCGACTTCCACCACATCACTTACAGTGATCTCTCGAGGATCCGCCACCAGCTTGACTCCGCCTTTGCATCCCCTGGCAGAATCTACCCAGCCTGTTTTTGTGAGAAGGGCCATTAGCTGAGGCATATACTTCGGCGATATTCCCTGCCTCTCAGCTACGTCTTTAGATACTACATATTCGTCAGTGCCATTAATCGCTAAGTCCATAAGAGTCAGGAGAAGATACTCCAACTTATTGGTGACCATTGCATCGTCTCCTTATATATTACTAATGGCCCTCGTTATATTTAACACAACCAATTATCACTGTCAACTCATATCATACAAAAAAACGCATTTGGTACAGCCAACCGACGCCTGCCTCCCACTTGTCACTCGTCTTTTACCGGACCCCCATTGCTTTAAGCCCTTTTGCGATAAATTCCTGATCGCTTGCACTCCACGTGGAATGCACCCATAACCTGAAGGACACATCCACTGAGCTGGATCCGTATGTCGAGATTTCTACCCAGCCTGTATAATCACCGGCATCCAACACCCCGGATCCATCGACATCCAGCCAACCGAAAACGTAGAGTCTGTTCGCTTGTGGGACATCATTGATGGTAAATCGTCTGTCAGATCCCGGAACGACAATACTGCTTACAGGCTTAAGTTGCTCATCCAGTACCATTAGCCTGGCCTTATCAAGAGTGGCTTGGGTTACCGCAGCGTAGGCGTTGATGAATCCGTACCCTTGTCTCGAATCCCAAACCTGCCCGTTCCCCGGCCTGATTGCTGTTTCCCGGAGGATTCTCCTGACCTCAAATGGCGAGAGAGATGGATTGCGTGCCAGCATAAGGCCGACTGCACCTGCAACATGAGGACAAGCCATTGATGTTCCTTCTGCAGATTCGTAACCTAATTCCCTCGTACGACTGTTGTAGTTGGTGCTCCATACGCCGACTCCGGGGGCTATTATGTCCAGCCCGTCACCACCGTTTGAGAAATCCGCCACTGTTAAGGGAGACTCGGGCTTATAGGAAGCGCCAACCGCTATCACTTCATCATAGGCTGCAGGATAAGCAATTTTATTGGAATAATACTCATTCCCTGACGCTGCGACTACAATAACGCCACGCCCATAGGCGTACTGGACAGCACCTCTCAGAGTATCTGATTCTACATAACCACCTAGACTCAGGTTAATGACATCCGCGCCATTGTCTGCCGCCCATCTGATCCCATCTGCCACATCTGAAACATAGCCATCTCCATATTCGTTGACAACCCGTATAGGCATAAGTCCGACTGCCCAGTCAACTCCGGCGACACCGATTCCATTGTTGGTATAAGCTCCGATTGTGCCTGCAACATGCGTACCATGACTCGCTATTGTCATGCTCGGGTTGCCCGGATCAATCGGGTCAGCATCTCCGTCCACAAAATCCCATCCAGGGACCAGTTCCCATTTGCTTGGAAGATCCGGGTGATTATACCTTATCCCCGTATCAACTACAGCTATGGTAACCCCTCTGCTACCTGTAGTTTTCTCCCACGCAGCCGGAAGATTCATCGCCTGGAGCCAAGATCGCTGAGATGACACATAATACGGATCATTAGGAACCCTGGCTGCATATACAAAGCTGTCGGGTTCCACACTCCGAACCATGGGAGATTCCATGAGCCTCGCCATGAAATCGTCGAGAGACTCGCCCTTAGGCACCTTAATAATGACTCTGTTGATAATATCCCTGACTTCATACTCTTCTGCACTGACATCCTTGATTAGCGTGCTGATGCCTGCGGTCCTGACGTCTCCTGAGAGTTCGACAATCACTCTATCGGGTTCCCTCATCATATCAGGTTCTGTCCAAGCCCTGTATGACGAAACAGAATGTGAGACGGACTGACCGTACAGCTCAGAATATCCGTAGTCAACCCATCCTTCTATCGTGACAGGTCCCACACCGCCTGACGAAATAGGGGTCAGGGAGAAATCCTTGCGAATATTGCCTCCTGAGCCGACACATAAAGGTTCAGGAGTCGGCCGGTAATAGCCCTCTTTATATACGCTAATCGTTACAGTGTTGTCAGTAGAGGTCAGTCGCTTAAACTCATATGCGCCGTACGCGTCAGTAGTGGTACGTACATAGTCATCGTTTATGCTTACAGTCGCTCCGCTGATACCAAGCCCGGTCGCAGTTGAAGTAACCCTACCAAGGACATTAAATGTCTTGACCCCGCCGGAACCGCCTCCGCCAAAGCAACCGGATAACGACAGAACAACCAAGAGCACCATGATTATGGCTGCCACTCTCTTTAACACGATAGGTTCCTCCCCTAATCTAACTTATGCCGTAGGACATTTTCTCTTAAGCGATTTCTTACCCGACTTGCTACCCCAAAACTCAACTGAAGGCTTTATTCATTGTGCGGATTACAAATATTGGCATCTTAAAAGCAGGTACCGTTCCAGCTTCTGCTAATATCTATTATGAATACGCCGGAAAATACTCCCATAAATATGCAATAATGCTATCGATGTGCTTAAATAGTATTATATTGGCACTCAAGGAGAGCTTTGTGATTCACTTTATCACACGCTATTGGCAATAGCTATACGCCCGAAAGATATTCTGAAAGCCTCATAGTTTATCTGAAAGGGTTAACCTGCCCTGTCAAGGCAATACTATAATTGGCTACGACAAAGAATAAATCATATTTGAGTTACGAATGTAAAGCGAAGCAAATAAAGCGGAAGGCGTTAAAATCAGACATCTGCGGGAGATGGGCAATCCCTGCATTCATCAGGTTAAAGGAGGAGATGCCATGCACCTGAATGACGATAAACACCTGTCTTTAAGAGTTCATTCATCAATCATGGACGACCCCGGTCTTAGGGCATACGGAATCAAAGTCTCATCCAATAAAGGGGTCGTGCGTCTCCAGGGCATAGTTGATGTGCTCGCGGAGAAAATGAGAGCCGAAGAAATCGCCTCAGGTGTAAGCGGCGTAACCCGGATAGAAAACAATCTTACGGTATCAACCGACGGCCGTATAACCGATGACGATGTAAACTTCGAAGTCGCAGAAGAACTGAGACTAGCCCCTAATGTGGACATCACCAAGGTTTACGGAGAGAGCAAGAAAGGCGTTGTCCACCTTTATGGGAACGTGGATGAACCCAGCGAAGCGAAGGCAGCAGTACGGGCTGCAGCAAAGGCCAGAGGGGTCAAGGATATCGTAAGCCATATCACCGGTGTGCGTGATGTGGACATCACTGAAAGGCCCATTCCTCACTCTGTTGAGTTAACCACACCGGAACAAGCAGCCCGGGAGCTCATGGATGCTCTTGGGGAATACAAAGCCTCACTGCCCCATCCTATTAGCGTGTCTGCCAAGGACGGCATAATATTAATAGAAGGAAAAGTCACAACCCCGGAGCAAAAGACCGCTATAGAAAAGAAAGCCCGTCTTATTGTTGAGCGCTATGGCAGGCAAGTGACAGGTATCGACAACCGAATCATCTTGGATACGCGCTAGCCGGCTTCTTGAGCCGGCCGGCTTCCGGGACATTCTGTCAGTCATTTATCAGTCCCCCGTGGTATAGTAGTTCATATACCTTGGCTTCACCACGGAGTATCCACTCCCGCCCTGAAAACCCTGAAACATCACCGTCATTGAGATCTATATAAGTTGTGTCACCTGCTGAGTATTGATGCCCTCCTAAGAAGCGTCCCTCTTCGTATAATGCGGAAAGAGCCTTCCCTAGAATCTCTCCTACCTGAGCTGCATCAATTTGCTCCGGCTCCAGAATACGTCCGTAGTAATTCATTGCCCAAACAGGCTTGCCTTCGTAGTAGACCACTTCTTGGCCGATGAAATCCGACCCTCCGAAATAACTGTCAAGATAAGAAAAGGGACCGGAATGATATTGGAAATCACAAGATGCAGGACGGTAGGAAAGGCTCTTAGGCCCTCCACCTGCATAAGCCACTGCCTTAGCCTGCACCACAAAGTCCGTAAGATCTTCTAAAGCAAGTTCACTCACCTTTGTCCCTCCGCTTCACGTGGACGGAAAAGTTTAGACTCAATCATGAATTACCGCCCTCCGGAATTGATCTTAACTTAAACAATTCAATACAAAGCACGAATTTCCTGCAGGGTAACCATATATTGGAAGTCTATCTGGCATTTGATGACGCCCTGATACACCTACTTATGGGTCTTTCCCTTTCTGCTGGATACAGCTTGTCGCGTCTTTACGAGATAAGACATAGAGTCCTTGTGTCTATGGATCGCAACAGACATGAACAAGACATCTATGATTGCAAGCTGCGCTATGCGAGATGCCATCGCCCCGGAACGAAGGTCGGTCTCATGAGCTGAAGTCAAAAGGACGACCTCTGCAAGGCGGCCTGCAGTCGAATCAGGATGGTTTGTCACACAAATCGTATGAGCTCCGGCTTGATATGCAAGCCTTAGCACTTCAGCTGCATCAAGCGTCTCTCCTGAGTGAGTGATGACTATCGCTGCATCCCCGGGCTTCATAAGAGCAGCCTGTATCATCTGGGTATGAGTGTCTTGATGATACTCAGCCTCTATCCCTATCCTCATAAACTTCGACTGTGCGTCATGGGCAACCAGCCCTGAAGCGCCCACTCCGAAGAAACCCAGTTTTCCGGCATTTTCTATCATCTCAACTGCTTTCTCCAGCTCCGTATCGCTAAGCACCTTGAGCGTGTCTGCCAGAGCTTGCGCGTTTGTTTGGAAGACTTTTTCCTTAATGATTCCAATACTGTCATCAGGTTCAACCTCTCCAAACGCGCTGGCAGGTGTAGTAGCAAGGTCCCTCACAAGGGCCATCTTGAGATGGGAGAATCCCTCAAATCCCAGGCGCTGACAGCACTTAACCACAGTTGATTCGCTGACCCCAACCTCACTCCCCAGCTGAATTGACGACATACTAACAACTTCTTTCGGATGGGAAAGGATGTACTGGGCCACTTTTTGCTCCGAACGAGCCAGGGACGGGTAGCGACCACGAATTAGCGGAATACAGTAGGATAAAGCTTCGTTAGATTGAGACTGTTTATCCATAGGAGCCCCCTTCCTTACACGGACTTCTGCTGTATATGAGCATTATAAGCTCACATGAAACCGTGTCTTGATGAATATGATGTCTACTTCTATGGCATCGCGAAATTTCCTTCCACAAACAAATCAAGGAAGAATTGTTTCTTCCGAAAAAAAGCAGAATCTCAATGCTTTGGACCGGCCATCAATTCATGAGATTTTCGAACCTGTGGTCTAAATCGACTTTTGCTGAATACTTGTATATAAAGATCACGCAACATACCGACTTCTTGCGTAGATCCTCTCTTATACGATCCGGTACCAGCTCATAATGTGCTCCCCTTTTTCATGTTGCGTGGCGCACGGCCTTACTTATGATACATCATTTCATCTCATATCATACCGAGCGCGAACTACTGCTTTAATAACACGATTACAGAACCGACCAGGTAACCTATTAGATTAGATCCTCTGAATCCCTTTTGAAGGTTTCTGTCCCTTAGTTAAATAACTGCTTAGGGGGGATATAAGTTGAGAAGGACGTCATGTGTGGCTCTTCTGGTTGTTTTCACGTGCATTCTACTGAGTTCGGTATGTATCGGCGCGAAGCAAATTGTAATCGGCGTAAATGCTGAACTGACCGGGAGCATTCCGGTTGTAGGACGATCCTGCAAGAATGCTGCTGAAATGGCTGTTGAGGAAGTGAATAACGAAGGTGGTCTGGAGGTTGCCGGAACTAAGTACATTATTAAGCTGATCGTAGAGGACAACGAGGACAAGCCGGAATCCTCCGCAGCCGTGGCCCAGAAGTTAATATCCCAAAACCAGGTGCTTGCGATAATCGGAGCCAATGCAAGCCGTAACGCGATTCCGCCTTCCCAGATATGTGAAGACGCAAAGACCCCGATGATAAGCCCATGGTCAACTAATGTAAAGACGACTCAAGGCAAGAAGTATGTATTCCGCGCTTGCATGATCGATGATTTCCAAGGGTTAGTCTGCGCGAGATTTGCCAAAGATCATTTGAAAGCTGAGAAAGCAGCGGTCCTATATGACGTAGCAAGTGAGTACAATAAGGGAATCGCTGAAGAATTCAAGAAGTCGTTTGAAGCGTTAGGCGGCAAAGTAGTGTCCTTCGAATCCTATACCACAGGAGACCAGGATTTCTCCTCACAGCTTACAAGGATCGTCCAAGCGTCGCCGAAAGTCCTTTTCCTGCCAAACTACTATAGCGAAGTGCCTCTGCAAATTCAGCAAGCCCGGAGACTCGGCTTTGCCGGTGACTTCCTAGGAAGCGATGGTTGGGGTTCACCTGAAATAATCAAGCTCGGCGGACGTGACATGGAAGGTCAATTCTTCAGCACTCACTACGCTCCTGATATCGCCACCCCGACAGCGCAGAAATTCATCAAAGCCTACGAAGAACGCTACAAGGAGCTTCCAGACGATGTAGCTGCACTGACCTACGACTCCTTCGGCATGCTCTTCCAGGCGATTAAGGCAGCGGGCAAGCTCGACAGGACCGCTTTGCGCGACGCTCTTGCCCGGATAACCAAGTACGAAGGTGTCACAGGCACAATGAGGTTCGAAGGGACGGGAGATCCTGTGAAAAGTGCTGTCATTATTCAAATCAAAGACGGCAAGTTTACTTACTTCGCAAGTGTCGGTCCGTAGAATCCATAGGGATTCTTAGGATAAGAAGGCCCTGACTTCCCGGCTGACCCTGTGGAGGTTGGGGCCATGCGCATAAGGCGTCGGGGGTGATGATTTGATTATCCTACTGCTCCAGCAAATGCTCAACGGATTACAACTCGGGAGCGTATATGCATTAATAGCTCTCGGCTACACCATGGTATACGGCATACTCCGCCTGATTAACTTTGCTCACGGCGACATCTTCATGATCTCATGCTATTTTGGTTTTTTCGCAGCATGCGCCTTTCTTTCTAAAGGACTGCCTACTTGGCTTGCTTTCATCGCCACCATGATGGTAAGCATGCTCCTTACAGCGCTTGTAGCGGTATTGATAGAACGTGTGGCCTATAAACCCTTACGTTACGCGCCGAAAGTGTCGGCAGTGATCACTGCCCTTGGAATAGGGCTGTTCCTGGAGAACTTCACCTTAGCGACATTAGGTCCTACCCCCAGGGGGATGCCTGCCCTCTTGCCTAACGTAAACTACAGGTTAGGACCCCTCTCAATGTCCAGTGTGCAGATTCTGATCATAATCATATCCATAGTCCTTATGTTCCTCTTGGACAGGGTGGTACAGAAGACTATGACAGGCATGGCAATGCGTGCAGTCTCCTATGACAAGACTACCGCCTCGGTGATGGGAGTGCCTGTTGACAAGATAATCTCCATAACCTTTGCCATAGGTTCTGCTGTGGCAGGCGCAGGCGGAGTCCTCTACAGCTTGGCATACCCAATTATTAACCCTTACATGGGAGTCAGAATCGGTTGGTGGGCGTTCATTGCAGCGGTTATCGGCGGTATCGGGAATGTCCGCGGCGCCATGCTTGGCGCGTACATACTGGCTTTTGTCGAGGTATTCACCCCGATGGTGCTGCCGTCTTCAACCTACAGGGACTTCGTGGCGTTTACTGTGCTCCTTATCGTGCTGGTAGTCAGACCGACCGGGCTCATGGGTCGTGTTACCGCCCAAAAGGTGTAGTTTTCGAAACTCCAGGCCTGCGCTAGAAATGAGGTGCATTCTGTGGGGCCGAAATCCAGGATAACGTTGGTGTTGGTCCTCTTAGGTTTTGCCCTATGTATTTTCATAGAACGGTCCGGACTACTCAGCGCCTACATTTTGCAGATCTCCATGTATGTGGGAATAAACATCATTTTGACGCTTAGCTTGAACCTGGTGAACGGGTACATGGGTGAATTCTCAGTAGGACATGCAGGATTCATGGCGATAGGCGCCTACGTTTCGTCCATCATCACCGTCCGGGTCTTCCACAATCAAATGGGTCCTCTTGTCTTTCCCCTGGCAGTGATAGTCGCGGGAATAGTTGCTGCCGCAACCTCTTTCGTGGTGGCGTTTCCCTCGTTTCGTACGCGCGGCGACTACCTTGCCATTGTAACCCTGGCGTTCAATATGATCGTCAAGAGCGTCCTTGAGAACATCGACGCCCTTGGCGGACCGAGAGGGTTTATGGGGATGAGCCGCCTTACTAATCTTGCCAATGTATATGCGTGGTGCCTTATTACCATATACGTTGTAAGAAATTTTGTGTACTCCAATTTCGGCAGGGCAGTGCTATCCATACGCGAGGACGAGGTAGCTTCTAACCTGGTGAGCGTTAACACGAGACAAATGAAGATCATGGTATTCCTTATAGCCTCATTCTTTGCAGGGGTTGCAGGGGGTCTGTTTGCCCATGTAATGCAGTTTATCAACCCAAGAAGCTTCGCAATTCAGAAATCCACGGACATTCTTGTCATGGTGTACTTAGGAGGTATCGGAAGTATATTCGGATCAGTACTCGGCGCTACCGTGTACACGGTCCTCCTGGAACTTTTGAGGCCACTTGGGGTTTGGCGCTGGGTAGTAGGCCCAATCATGCTGGTTGTTCTCATGATTTGCCGTCCCACCGGGATCATGGGACTGAAGGAGCTTTCCGGGCTGATTCCCCGTGAGGAGCAAGTCCTAAAGGAGAAGGAGGGAGCTGACGTTGTCACTGCTTCAGATTGAAGGGTTAACCCATTTCTTCGGTGGGCTGAAGGCCGTATCAGATTTCAACTTAGAACTTGCGAACGGAGAAGTAGTGGGCCTCATCGGTCCTAACGGCGCAGGCAAGACCACTGTCTTCAACCTCATCACCGGAGTCTACAAGCCAAGCAGAGGTCGAATTCGCTTCGACGGACATGATCTGGTGGGGCTACAGTCATGCCAGATCATTAGCATGGGAATAGCCCGGACCTTCCAAACAATACGCTTGTTCCGTGACCTGACAGTCTTGGATAACGTACGGTTGGGACACTTCGCCCAGGCCCGGTACGGGATTCGCGACGCTCTCATGCGGTCCGCCAAATTCAGAGATGAAGAGAAGAGGATAAAGGATAAGGCGCTGGAGCTTCTCGAGGCATTTAACTTGACACGCTACGCCTATGTTCCGGCAAAGGCGCTTCCTTACGGAGAGCAGCGCAGGCTTGAAATTGCGCGCGCCTTATCATCCAATCCCAAACTGCTGCTCCTTGATGAGCCTGCAGCAGGGATGAATCCTCGGGAAATCGACGAGCTGCTTGAGAGAATTGCTTGGCTCAAAGACGAATTCCATCTCACTATCTTCTTGATCGAACACCAGATGCGCGTAGTGATGGGGATATGTGAACGTATTGCCGTCCTGGATTTCGGTGAAACCATCGCAGTGGGGGCGCCTCTGGAGATTCAAACCGATCCACGTGTCCTCGAAGCTTATCTCGGAAAGGAGGTTTCCTAATGGCGAGGCCTCTTCTTTCCATAAGGGATTTATACGTATCGTATGGTAACATCAGTGCAGTTAGAGGAATTTCCATCGATGTTGAGGAAGGGCAGATAGTCACTTTAATAGGCGCAAACGGCGCCGGAAAATCTACCACGCTAAGGGCAATTTCAGGGTTGGTGAAGCAAACCACAGGCTCAATCAGACTCGGCGATACAGAGCTTACGACCCTTCCCCCACACCGGATTGTGGAAGCGGGGATAGCCCACGTGCCGGAAGGACGGGGAATCTTCGCAAATCTCACAGTGCATGAGAATCTAAGACTCGCAACATACTGCCGCAAGGATCGGGATAAAATCCCTCAGGACGAAGAACGAGTGTTTTCAATGTTTCCGCGTCTAAAGGAAAGGCTATGGCAGCTTGGCGGAACTCTGTCCGGCGGTGAACAGCAAATGCTCGCGGTTGCAAGAGCCTTGATGATGAGAGGCGTTATCATGCTCTTAGATGAACCCTCCATGGGCCTTTCCCCAATCTTGGTTCAGGAAATCTTCAAGACAATCCGTGAGATTAACCAAAACGGCACAACAGTCCTTCTGGTAGAGCAAAACGCGAATATGGCACTGAAGACTGCAAGTTACGGTTACGTGCTACAGACCGGCGAGATCACTCTTCACGGCCCGTCAGAGGAACTTGCGGATGACCCGGCGGTGCGTGCTGCGTACCTCGGGGGTTAAGACTGAAAGGTTTTGCAGTCCTCATGTAGAATTAGTCCTCATGGACAGACTATTGTAATCAGAATGAAGACGGAGGATTGCAGAACTTGAAAATGAAAATCGGTGTATCGACTCTACTTTATGAAGACAAGGATATTGTCACATCCGCCACAAAGATCGCAAAGTCCGGCGTGAAAAGGATTGAACTATTCTGTGAGCTCGCCGGCTTCTATCCAGGCGAAGTTACAGACGAAACCTTTGATGCCCTGGCTTCTCTTGCGAAGGACTACGGACTTACATACTCAATTCATCCGCCGTGCACGGATCTCAACCCTGCATCATCTGATCCTTCAGAACGGGCAAGGGTGATTGAAGCTTACCTTGGAACCGTTGAACTTGCTACGAGGCTCGGCATCAGAGATATGGTAGTCCACTCCGGGTTCAAGTCAGATCCGGATGTGCCTAACGCCGATGCATTTGATTTTGCCGGGCAGACTCTGCAAACAGTGGGTAAAACTACAGAACAGGCCGGTATAGTGATGCTATTGGAGAATACGTGTTGGGGAGCAACCGACTTCCTCGACACCCCTCAGGATCTTGTTGCCCTGGCAGACTTGTGCCCACCCACAACAAAGCTGCTTCTTGATGTAGGGCATGCCGTGATCTGGGGAATGAATCCCACTGAATGCGCGCGTATATGGCTTCCCAGGCTAGCCCAGATCCATGCTCACGATAACCATGGCGAGCATGATGAACACCTTGAATTGGGTAAAGGGATCATAGACTGGCGTGAGCTCCTATGCTTCCTGAAAGCAGAACACTGGGACGGTATATTTATGATGGAAGTGGTAGGGCAAGAAGACCCAGAGGCTGCACTTGCAAGATCCCTTGACTTGGTGAAGACGTGTTTGGGAAACTTATGAAGCGGTTGGGTCTCGCCAGAAAGGTCGCCTCAAAAAGAGGTCTGTCTCTGACAAATAGAGGTGTTCCGTCGTGTTTTAGGATTGTCTCGTTCATATGAGTTGCCTAGGCTCCTTTTAGCCCAATCTGATCAAATACTACCTTTCCTCCGACGACTGTCCCTAAGACCTTGGTGTCGGCAATCTCCAAGGGATTGACACTAAAGATGTCTTTGGACAAAACCACGAAATCAGCAAGCTTTCCCGGGGCAATCGAGCCTTTGATATATTCCTCACCGGAGGCGTAGGCTGCCCCCGTGGTATAACCGCGTACAGCCTCTTCCACTTTAAGGCATTGCTCCGTGTGCCAACCCGGCTGTGATAATTCGTCATGGCGCTTGCGAGTTGCCGCTGCAAAGATGCCTTGTATAGGATCCGGCTCTTCAACAGGCGCATCTGAACCAAATGCCAGGCGCGCCCCATTCTTGGCGAGAGATCTCATTGGATACCCTATTGAACTCCGATCTCCCCACGCCTTATCCGCCATGTACCGGTCGGAAGTCGCGTGAATCGGCTGAATGGACGCGATAACGCCAAGTGACGCAAACCTTGGCATGTCAATAGGAGAAACCAGCTGGGCATGTTCAATCCTATTCCGGAGAGGCTTTGTGTTATCAGGCCCTCTATAGGTCTTGGACTTCTCCAAAGCGTCGAGGGCCATCCTCACTGCACGATCGCCGATTGCATGTGCTGCGATTGAGATTGCGGATTTCGATGCGCGGATCATAATGTCCGTCAGTTCCTCTTCTGTAATAGCGCACACCCCGACATTATCAGGGTTATCTAAATAGGGTTCAAGCAGGGATGCTGTGCGGGAACCAAGCGCTCCGTCTACGAAGATCTTGAGCGGTCCAATCCGAAGACGGGCATTGCCAAACCCTGTCCTAATACCCAGCTTGATAGCTGCATCCAGATTCGATAAGGGGATCATCTCACTTACCCGGAGGTTCAGGTTATCCTCCCCAAGTAGATCCTCCAGGACACTGAAGGAGACTTTATCTCCACAATCATGAATACCTACGATTCCAAGCTGATGGAAGTAGGGAATTACGTCAGCGATTGCTTTTTTAGATGTGCTGAAATCCGGTGCCGGGATAACAGAGTTGATTAGGGCCTGAGCGTTTTCCCGAAGAATGCCTGTAGGCTCATGGGTATTAGGATCCCGCTCTATGACTCCGCCGTCCGGGTCCGGGGTATATTTATCTATGCTTGCCATGGCCAGGGCAAGAGAATTAACCCACATGCTGTGCCTATCCTTGCTGAATAGGACTACAGGATTATCGGAGGCTGCCTCATCAAGATGAGTGCGATGGGGAGAATCATTCCCCAAGAGACTGTGGCTCCATCCGTGACCCATGATCCATTGTCCTTCTTGAGATTGCAGAGCCGCTTTCCTGATTCTCTTCTTTGCCTCTTCAATGGAATTGACGCTACCGAGGTCCACCTGGTTGAACTTTAAGGCGTACCACAAGAGGTGTATATGGCAATCAGTGAATCCTGGAATCACAGTAAGGCCTTGAAGATCCACCTTCCTGTAACCTCCGGCCAATGCTGATTCGGCATCAGCGTAGGTTCCCACAGCGACTATTCTGTCATCTCTTACGGCAATTGCCGAAGCCCTCGATATCGACCTGTCCTCACCGCGACCCGCGGAACGTGCATCTCTTGCGGAGTCCGTGTTATCCATAGTATAAATATTCGCGTTATAATAAACTACTTGGTTATCCATAGTAATCAGCCTTCCCATAGTCCAATCCAGATAATTTGGATCCTGTAATCAGCAAATGTCATTATATGTTCTGCGGCACACCCTGTCTTTCCTGCTGCTATTTAGACTGCACATGATACAGAGGACGTTTCCTCTGATTATATCCTGCTATTTCTCCGCATGAATCTGACACAATCAAATATTGTCTGCCATCAAGCTGCGTGGTATAGTGAAATCGAAATTATCCGTCCAACACTTATTCCGATTCTCACTCATGAAGGAATCTACTGATTTCGTCAAAGCAATTTCGTCTATAAGGCATACTTTGTGCGTATTTCCAGGTCATGATCCACTAAGAAAAAGGAGGCTCATGTAATGCGTGAGTCACAAGGTCGGATGTGTCTGGGTGCTCTTGCCATTTTATTGGGTTTATTGTGGTTCCTTAACAATATTGGATTAACTCAGACGGATATCGGTAGGCTTATATCGGTGTATTGGCCGGTTATTTTTATTCTCTTCGGCACTGAACTCATCATTCGAGATACTACTTGCCGGTCACAAGAGGAATCACGATCCGCAGACATCCGATCCGCTGTGCTAAACGGCGCTATCCTCATAGTAATCGGTGCTCTGATACTCGGAAGCAATCTGGGTATTTACCGGCTGGATCTTTCTGTTATTTGGAGAGTCTTCTGGCCTGTGGTGTTGATTCTAATCGGCTGGAGCCTACTAAGAGGAACAACCACAACAGGCGGGACTCATTGGGCAATAATGAGCGGGATAGAACTCCGCAATAAAGGATGGAGGCTTGAAAGCGGTAACATGATCGCATTCATGGGCGGAATAAATCTGGATCTGACTGTTGCTGAAATTCCGGAAAAAGACACTGTACTGAATCTCACAGCAATAATGGGCGGAATCAATGTCAGAGTCCCCGACAATATAAACGTTGAGTGCGATGGAACCGCTATCCTCGGCGGAGTAAGATTTTTCAACGAGAGGGCCGGAGGCTTGATATCATCCAGAAGATTTAGCGGTAAAGAGGTTGACACGTCAAAAAAGAGGGTCATTATTTACTCGAGGGCTATCATGGGAGGTATTGAAATTAAGCGGTAAGTCAGAGATAGGCGCAAGAAAATGATGTTAAGAGGCGCCCCTGTTTATCTTGACATGCTTTTTGCTGACATACTCTTCAGATATCTTAACATCGGTAATACTCTCAGGGTGGGTATTACTCGATGTTCTTAATTAGACCAAAATCGCCGCGTGTTGCAGCTGATAGGATAGGCCTCATGTACTCATCCACCATTGACACGTCCAGCGGAACCGGCATGTTCTTGAGTTTCATCTCAAGCTGAGGATTTTTCGCCGCAGATATTGCGCGTTCAACGTGTTCATCACTGAACCCCGGAAGTTCAGATAAGGTTGTGGGAAAACCTACCTTCCGGCTGAAGTTGATCATGGCCTTAGCCACTGCAATACCGAGCTCTCGCCCGGAGAGCGAAGCAAGATCGGAATCGATTAGCCCATACCGCTCGTATATGTCTCCTACAATCCGGAGCTGCCGCTCAATTGCCGGAGCAAAAAACACTGTGTAATAGGGATTCATGATAGCAACAGCTCTACCATGGCTTGCAATATCCACCAAGGAGAAACTGGTTAGGTGAGCTCCGTTAGTGCCTCCGACCATTATTGCATAGCCTCCGATGTCAGTTGCAAGGCCCAATGCTTCACGGGCGCTCTCATCAGACGGATGACTTGCAACCCGTTCAACGTTGGCCACAATTAATTCTATGCCGACCTCAGCTATCTCCGATGCTAAGTCGTATTTTGCTTCCGATATTCCGTAGAACACCTCCAGGCAGTGGCCTAACCCGTCAAAGGCGCCATCTAAAGTCGTAGATAGAGGCATGGATTTCGTGATAAGATAGTCAAATACTGCGCGGTCGGGGACTATTGCATCATCTACAATCAGTTTCTTTTGACCGGCTACAGGATCAGTGATATTTGAGTACTTAGTCAGATGAGCCCCTGAGCCGGCAGCTGTTTCCACTGCAATCATAGGAAGCAAGCTTGCTCCGTACTTTGCCAGAGTTTCCGTAACCAATCCTGTGCCGAAATATGAATCAATCTCAGGTTCCCATTTCCCCAAGGATGCAAGAACGTTAGCTGCTTTCACAGCATCTATGGTGCTTCCTCCGCCCACTGCAACCACGCAGTCAGGTTTAGCATGCAGGATGGAAGAAGTGATACGGTATACGTCCTCACGAGGAGCGTTAGGTGCAGCCCCACGAACCACACGATCCCCGGCAAGTTTGACCCCATGCAGGTGAAGCGAATCCAGTACGGTATCGAGCATAGGAATGAGCCATGCGCTGCTATTGGCAACCACCATAGCAGATTTCCCGAACTCAGCTGCAAACCTGCCTGTTTCGCTTATAACACCTACTCCGAATGCATAGTGGTCTCCCTTAAAATCTAATATGAGAGTCCTGGCTCTGTCTTTAAGTTTGTCTGAACTTATCATCAGGCTTCCGTCTCCCTTCCGTAATTCCAGCCATTCCGTGCCGGTATCTTCTCGCTCGGAACTTGTGTATGTAAACATGTACGCTCTTTATTTGTGAAAATGCATGCCCCGAAAATAGGCTGAATTCCCATAAGTATGAAGTATCTTAATCCTACCATAGCCCCGGATATTGTGTCCACGGCGAAACGGGCGTTGGCATACGGCTCCAGCCGGAGTGCACAGCCACTATCCTTGACGCAATTGGTCATCGTAACCGCGTGTCCAATCTAAGTCGGTTCAAGCAATGGTACTTCATCTCTGAGCTAGATATGTTCGACCCTAGCAAGTACATTGACTACAAAGAGATGAATGCTGTGTTCTACAATGGGGGCCATAGATTGCCAGGGCAGAAAGTCCGCAAAGACGGAAGAATAACTGAACGCACTCTCTCTAAGTGGTTTATCAGGCTCGATGAAAGCAGGGCATTAACTCATAGTTCATGGTTAGCCTCAATACCGTCACGTATCGCGTCACGCAGCCGTATCATCATAATACGGCGATGGAACCGTGGGATACGCTCGATACACGTGGCGACATCGTCCGCCCTTCACATTACATAGCTCATCCGGCAGGCCTGTCTCATCACTTTTGCTTTTGATTGCAACCGCCGGTATCCAGGGCTTTTGGCCAAAGATTGCCAAGAGGCAGGGATCGAGACGGCAAAATAAGCACTCCCTTCATTGTACGTTCGCAGCCTGTATGACTCCTGAGTCAATTATATCCTGACATGGAAGGACAGCTCAGAAACATGTCGAAAGTAGTTTCGAAAACAGTTTGCCCTGTAACGCTGTTGTTCCGCAGGAGCCTTCGCTGTGACAGCCCGGTAAGGGACTTGCATCGAGTGTTCAACACGCGGTGCACGCTTTCAAGCTATGCGCCTGGATGCTTCGGATCGAGGCAAAGAATCTCGGGTTCCCTTCGGATTTTGCTATCTTTGACGAGGAGGACTGTTCCGAGGTTCTTCGATCCCTCGGAAGACGGGAGGGGACTACGACCGGCAGTTATTACGTTCCACTTAACCACGAAACCGACTTGTACAACAATATCGCGCGAGCTAGCCCAACTTCCGCATCTAAAAAAACAACACCCGGTTCAGCCGGGGTTGCGATCTCAGATTGGTCACTATTGGCCAGACCATGTTTTGATGGGAGCCATAATTTCCTGTCAAAGGCTTGCACATGTCCTTGCTTGGCGTTTAATCCTCCGCAGTAGCCAAAAATGCGCAAAAAACACCTCTCCGGTTGCGGAAGTTGGGCTAGCAGCCACGTGCCTACTGGCCGGAATCTGCGGATCACGCCTTTGAGATTCTTCTGCGCCTTCATTCCTGTAGAATAGCCTCCTTTGATGCAGCCAGGCCGATGCCATAATGCTGGTTCCGTAACATCGTATGTCTGCCTCCCGGCATGCGACACGGAGACCTCGTCGCGCCATGTGGCGCAAGGAGAGTAAATTCAGACCCCTACATCTAAACTCACGTAGTAACAGCAAAATCGCTGACCCATTCTGCTGCTTCAATGTAGGCATCAGGCATGACACTTTCGTCCAAGCCTAGCTTGGTCGCATACTGCGAGACCTTATCCCAGTCAGCATTTTCGTAGAATTTGACGAGCTGCAGCATGTCATAAAGAGGGCCTGGTTTTCCTAGGAGAGCGTCAGTTATGTCTGAAGATAAAGGCAGGTAAGCGAGGGCGTCATCCATGTTCCTGTCAAGAAGGGCATCAAGCATAGAAAAGAGCCCCACAAGAAACAATTCTGAAGACTTATCGCCTAATCCGGCGGCAGGCGCAAGCAATTCCGCAAATCTGCCCCTGAAGACCGGTATAGTAACAAGGGCATCCGGCTTCCTGTCCGCGACACTCATCAGAGCCAGAGCAGAGATCCACCGTTTGATCTCGCGTTGGCCGAGAAGAAGAATAGCATGCCGCACTGAACTGACCTTCGTCCTAAGTCCAAAAGCAGCGGAATTAACCAGCCGCAAGAGACGATAGGAAAGGGCAAGATCCCGACTGATGATGTCGGTTATACGCTCAATGTCAAAATCGGCCCTGCTAGCCTCAGCTATTAGTTGCATATGTGTAAGTTGTTGCGGTGATATGTCCTTCGCCGAAGTTATCTCGGGCCTACTGAAGAAATACCCTTGGAAGTACGTATAGCCCATTTCCTCTGCATCACGAAACATCTCTTGAGTCTCTACTTTTTCCGCGAGAAAAACGACATGCGCAAGCCTAGGATCCGTAACCACCTGCCTGCACTTTTCATACGGAGTATCGAGAAAATCCACCTTGATAATGTCCGCTATCATAGCCAGAGGGTTTAAGTCGGCATCCACCTTGAAATCATCAAGCGCGAGAGTGTGGCCTCTTGCTTTGAGATCCTTGCATGCTCTTATGATGGTCTCATCAGGCTGTACGCTTTCGAGTATCTCAATGACAACAGTCTCCTTAGGCAGAGCTATCGGGATAGACTGTCTGAGCAATTCTTCGGTGAAATTGATGAAAGCACGCTTCCCACCGGTCAGCCTCTCAATGCCAATAGACATGAAGGCTGCATCAAGCACTGATATGGAAGCTTCGTCACCACTCACATTAGGAAAGACGTTTTCCAAACCGGATCGAAAGAGCAGTTCATACCCTTGTACACGTTGCCGTGCATCAAATATGGGTTGACGTGCCACATACACTCTCATTTCAAACCTCCACCTTTTACAGAGTAATGAATGGAAGTTCGTTGAGCGCTGCCTACTGATAGCTATTATTCATGTGGCTTGGAATTACCTGCAGAGCTATGGAGATTTTGGCACAAAAATGGTACGCCACCGGGGACTCGAACCCCGGACCCGCTGATTAATTTATATTCCTATCGTCCACATAGTCCTTCTATCTGCGGTTCTCTGTCCATCCTGTCCGTTGTTTTCCACTATTTCCGTGAGTTAGCCTGTACGATTTCTTAACATTGAGCTACAACAGCCTATTTTTCGCTTTGTACAGGCAAAGTCCCTTTTAGGCGCTTAACCTGCTGTTCTCTTCACGCTACGCTTACGAATAATCACTCAGCTTCAGAGGCTGCGTCTTTATCCACTGCCTTCTTCTTGCCGAACATCTTGTCCATCTCATTAGCTGCCTCTTGCTGCAACGTAGGAAGAATATGCGAGTATGTATCAAGCGTAAGGGAAATCTGCGAGTGTCCTAGTTGCTCCTGGACAACCTTCGGGTGAACCCCTTGCGCAAGAAGCACTGTCGCGCAAGTATGGCGTAAATCATGGAAGCGAATCTTAGGCACACCTGCACGTTCGAGTAACGGTTGAAAGGACCTTCTTCTTCCTCGGCATTCTTCATTATCTCCTTTCTGCCTTTTAATCTAAGGGAATCATAGAGTCGTTCAGCAGAAGACAACCCCTCTCTGTCGAGAGTCTCTGGAATAAGGGTGGCTTGATCAGCGGTAATCCTATCCCGACGTTTCGCCTGCGAGACCTTGTTTCTAAACTTGCTTTCCGGAGTCCGCTTTTGCCTGGCCTTGCGTATTCTGTCCTGTTCTCGCTTGCAGGCTTCGCATATGCTTGTCCCTTTGCGCCAGTGTAGCGTGAGGCAATGAGGACAAACGCGAAACTGTCGCACGTTGTAGGTTATCATCAATAGGAATTCACAGCAGACTGCATCTTCACGAGTCCTTGAAGTAACCTCAAACCCAAACTGCTTTCCGTCAACAAATGGAACGGTTGTGCTCCGCTGCCACGCTCCTTGCAGGAAAGGGAGCAACAGCCACGCCGGTTCTCCTCTACTAACCCTTTTCTCCTGAGTGGTTTCAAATTCAGCAAAAGCCGTGCGAGCTACTTTGTGTGCCTTGGAACGACGGTCTTTCGTGGGAGCAAGCAGCAAGAGCGCACCAACGATACGCGCATCTGCGAGCATCCGATTATACCGCCGGTTGAATTTAGGAGGAAGTCCTGGTGTTGAATTCGGCATCATCCTGTCGAGGGCAGCCAGGAACTCTTCCTTCCCCTCGTCAGGGTCTCCCGCCAGAGGCTTCAACAACGGTGCAAGCATCGAGGCCGTCAAATAGCCAGGCTCAACCTTTAACACCTAGCGTAATATCAAATCCACAAATCTGGCGAAGCTGTCCGTTTCTCATTAGCTCTCTACGTAGACTCTCGGTGGTTTTATGCTGAAAGACAATGCCTGTATTATTGAATTCCACATAGCCCTGACCGGCAGGGAGGTAATCTAAAACAAGCTTCAGCCTCTCCAAATCGCCTAATTCTTCAATTTCATCCCACTTAAATAATTGCTTTTAATACTTGTTTTTGTGGTCTATTTGTGGTACAATTATTATGAAGGAGACTCACCATGTATCTCTGTTGTTTGGACAACTTACAATAGTCGACACACGGGCCGGTTGTCTTCATTTTTTTACCCCAAAAACAGGCCTTTCCCATGGGGGAAACTATTTTTTACCCGCCCTTCAAACCCGCATCACCATTGTGCCATTATGGTATGGTCACTCGGTCGGCCTCTCCCAGGGCCAACGCTTCTTCGGGGCCTCGATCGCCTTCTGGGTCTGTGCTATAGTCAGCAGGTTAGCCTGTTTGATGATGAAGAATTAAAAGATGTTGTTGGTGATGTTTAATGCTATCTTCATCGGATAAAAAACATTTGTTCGATGGTATAATGGAGCAGAAGGTTGGGATAAATGGAAAGTTATCCCTCACCCATGCGCGAGAAATAATGCGTCGACTAGAAACCGATGCCAGGACATTATTCTTACCGGACAGGCGTTCACGTGGGAACTTTTTGGCGAAAGTCAGGGGGTGTTAATTATGGGCAGGCCAAGCAAACTTACGCCAGAGGTGCAGGCACGGGGCTAATAGAAGCGATTAGCGAAGGTAATTATTACGCAGTTGCTTGCAATTATGCTGGCATACACTACTCGACGTTCCGTAGATGGATGGTACAGGGATCCCTCAATCTGCCAAGATTTTGAAGAATTGTCTCCTACAACGGCAAGTTAATAGCGAATATTTCGTGTTGCGTAATAGATACTGGTTAACATAAAATATAAAGAGTGCATCTACGGGTGGTCTAAAGATGCACTACCTTTTGATTGTACATGGTTTTTGTTCAAATATAAAAAATCTCAGGAGGCGTTCAAGGACATGGCATCGTTTGAAGCTAGAAGACTGCGAATGACACAGCTCCATACCACGCAAGATGTGCGTCGGGCAATTTGGAAACTAGCGTTACCCGCAATGCTCGAATTTGGCTTGATGGTGTTAGTGCAAATGATTGACATGATCCAAGTTGGAGTATTGGGTCCCTGGGCCATCGCAGCTACAGGGCTCGCGGCGCAGCCTACGATGTTGATCTTTTCCGTTTTTAGCGCACTAGTAGTTGGAACAACGGCGTTAGTTGCAAGGGCAGCAGGCGCAGGTGACAGAGAATATGCGTCGAAGGTGACTCGCCAGTCATTTATAATCGTACTCATCCTCGGGGTTATAGTAACGGCGATAGGAATTCCTGTTTCTGGAATCATGATTCGTCTGATGGGAGCCCAACCTGACACTTTGGGACCAGGGACTATATACATGCAAATAGTTATGGCAGGAACTATTTTCACTGTGGGCAATATGGTCCTTGCAGCCGCGTTAAGAGGCGCAGGAGACATGATAACGCCGATGATCTCGAATATGGTTGCAAACGTTGTAAATTTGTTCGGCAACTGGGTGCTTATCAACGGCAAATTAGGCTTCCCGCGACTTGAGGTTGCTGGCGCCGCATTAGCTACTAGCATATCGCGACTCGTAGCGTTTCTAATCACCTTTCACGCGGTATATAGGAGAAACAAGTTTATAAGCATATCCATACACGATTCGTACAAACTAGATCTAAACATCATCAAAGATGTGCTTAACATTGGTATTCCAGCCGCAGTTGAACAGGTAATCGTCCGGGGAGGTGCATTGCTCTTTGCACGTCTGATTGCCGGCTACGGCACGGTGATGTTTGCTGCACACCAGATAGCGATAAACATAGAAAGCCTGACCCTTGTACCTGTTATAGCCTTCCAAATGGCTACTACTACCTTGGTTGGTCAATCTCTAGGGGCAAAGGATCCTGATCTTTCCGAAAAAGTAACAAATCAATCGATATTAGTAAGTGTTTGCTCAATGATCTTGATCGGTGTACTCTTCTTCACTTACGGTAAATACGCAATAGGTCTCTTCACAACAGATGTGCAAGTCGTCGAGCTAACCGAAACCGCAATCAGGATACTTGCATTTTCATTGCCGTTTTCGGCAGTTTACCATATGTTGATGGGAACCCTAAGGGGCGCCGGCGACACGCGGTACGCCATGTATGTTAGCACCATTGGCACGTGGTGCGTTCGTTTAGTCGTTGGATATCTTCTCGCTGACGTGCTCGGGATGGCTATAATAGGTGCTTGGATAGCTGTAGTATTGGACACTGTAGTGAGAATGTTTCTCGGACTCAAGAGATTCCTAAGCGGCGAATGGAAGACGGTATTAGAACCGGCTTAGCACGGGCCAATTCTAGTATGCGTAAGTTGTGCTGAAAATGTCACCCGGTCATCGTTCCGTCACCTTGGTGACATTTTCTCAGTCGCGTTACAGCAATACGTAACAATATGCAGCATTTAATATCAAGAATACTTATCGTACGTACTTGCATGACTATTTTCTGAAAAATTCCTCATGGTGTAAGGTACACTCAAATGGACCGCGCTTCCGTTGTGGATTACGAGATCAGCTATAGTTTAGAAAAAGAATTTGCTATGCGTTGTCTAAGACGCGCCTTATGTAGGCGGAAACCTGAAATCATCAATTCAGATCAAGGCAGCCACTTTACCTGCCAGGCTTACCTAGACCTTTTAGAAAGCAACCAAGTGAGGGTATCAATGGATGGAAAAGCACGGGCCCTTGATAATGTCCGTACTGAGCGATTCTTCCGCAGCCTGAAATACGAAGATATATACATCAAGGAATACAATACGCCAAGGGAGATGATTGCCGGCGTTAACAACTATATACGTGACTACAACTGCAATCTTGGATAGAGTCTGTTTATCGATTTTTACCCAGTCTCTGGTCCTATTCTCATAATTTCAGCATCGTCCGGAATCGTCATAGTCTCTATCTTACTTTTCTTAAGCTTACGCCTGTTTTTAAGGCTCATGAGAATTCAACGTGCAAGACGCCCAAAAGTGGCCCTATCGTATCATGTTTACTACATTTATCCTTATTATCCTGCATATGTAAAGCCGCGTAATCATGCGACTCTACACGTCACTTCGGCACATCGAATCTTTATAGTATAGTAATGAAGGTAACGCAGACTGCTCCGCATCCCCGAATACTTTTCCCTAATGGAAAACCTTTAGGAACTAGGAACCCTACTTCACGTGTCGGGGGACCCACGCTACGGTCTCAGTTGCCAGCGTAGCAGTCACGTTTTGCTGTGAGCGAGTGAAAAGTTGTGGCAAAGAAGAAACCCCGGAGCAATTCACCCCAGGGTACGTCTTTTAGGTACTTAGCCTGTATGTTTGCCTGTACAGAGAACGCCTTCGCTTGCCCAAACCCTAAAATAGCTGGTACGCCACCGGGGACTCGAACCCCGGACCCGCTGATTAAGAGTCAGCTGCTCTACCATCTGAGCTAGTGGCGCACCTAAAAGCAATTTGTTCAGTTGCACTCTAACAGCCGGGGCACACTCGGCTGGGACTATAGTCGAATGGTAGCGGCGACTGGATTCGAACCAGTGACAACACGGGTATGAACCGTGTGCTCTAACCAACTGAGCTACGCCGCCCCCTGAAATTATTATGGGGCGCCTGATAGATCTCACTCCACGCGTCCCACATTCAATATTAAAAAATGGTGGCGGGGGCTGGATTTGAACCAGCGACCTCCGGGTTATGAGCCCGACGAGCTACCAGCTGCTCCACCCCGCGACGTAATTTCCGACAGAGCAATCACTGGCTCGTAATTGCTGCCGTCCATCGCTTATTATAGCAGATAGGCCCGACTTGTCAAGAAGAATTCGCGCGCATGTCGTCGGCCTGTGATAATGTCACCCTATAAGCGGTCTGAGAAAATGTCACCCCCCCTGCGGGAATACGACTGGATCCGGAAGGATCTAGGAGCACCCTCCCCAGCCCCGGGGCT